>Ga0118677_10002110_pt1 | contig 40706 bp, 39 predicted proteins | sample AliMusrvi5mmetaG_FD_86154 | JGI IMG/M metagenome (GOLD analysis project Ga0118677, IMG submission 86154)
CCTTTGTCAAGCGAAAGGTGCCTTTTCGGTTTTCTTGGCAGACCGATTATGCTAGCATCAAATCCCCGCGAATCAGGCGAAACAGTCAACAGATGTAATTGGAACTCCCCATGCCAAAACCTGAATTGCTGGCACCGGCCGGCAACATGGAAAAACTTAAAATCGCGGTACATTACGGAGCCGATGCCGTGTATCTTGGCGGCGAAGCATTCGGGCTGCGCAACAAGGCCGACAACTTTTCCGTTGACGAGATGAGAGTCGCTCTCGATTTCTGCCATGCAAAGGATGTCAAGGCATACCTGACCATCAACAGTTATCCGCGCAACGAATCACTTCCAGAGTTGGAGAACTACTTGTCGCAGATTGCTCCGCTCCCCTTTGACGCCTACATTGTAGCCGATCCGGGGGTGATCGATGCGGTACGGCAGGTATCGCCGGAGCGGGAACTACACCTCTCGACCCAGGCCAACACGATCAACTGGCGTTCCGCCCGTTTCTGGCAGCAACAGGGCGTCAGCCGCATCAACCTGGCCCGCGAAATGAGCCTCGACAACATCCGGGAAACGGTGTCACGGGTTCCGGCAATGGAATTTGAAGCTTTCGTACATGGCGCGCTCTGCATCTCCTATTCCGGTCGCTGCCTGATTTCCAGCATGCTGACCGGGCGCGACGCCAACCAGGGGGAATGTACCCACCCCTGCCGTTGGAGCTACCATCTGGTGGAAGAATCGCGGCCGGGAGAATATTTCCCCGTCGTGGAAGACGAAAACGGCACCTTTATCTTCAACTCCCGCGACCTCTGCCTGCTGGAACATATTCCGGCTCTGGTCGCCAGCGGAGTGCACTCGCTCAAGATCGAAGGACGCATGAAGGGAATCAACTACGTTGCCTCGGTACTGCGGGTCTATCGTCAGGCATTGGATGAATACCTGGCCAATCCGATCGGGTGGCGCTGCCGCTCCGAATGGCTTGACGAACTGGCTAAACTGAGCCACCGCGGCTATACTACCGGTTTCCTGTTTGGAGAACCGCGCAACGTTGGGCAGGAGTACCAGTCGGCCTATATTCGCAGCCACGATTTTATCGGCGTTGTTGACGAGGTCCGTAGTGATGGTACTATTCTTGTCAGCGTGCGTAACCGGATCAAGGCGGGTGACATCATTGAGTGTATCGGACCGGGAATGAGGAGCGATACAGTTGCGTTGCATGAGTTCTCAACACTTCCGGAGCGGGGAGCAGCAGTCCCGGCTGAGGTTGCCAATCCAAACACGCGGATACTGTTGACGGTGCCGTTTGCAGTTGAAGCGGGAGATCTGCTCCGCCGCGAAAAGGTAACATAAATGACCGACCCTAAGCTCCCTCCCCAGAATCTCGATGCCGAAATGTCGATCCTGGGTGGCATATTGATCGATAATGACGCCATCAACCGGGTGCTGGAAAGCATCGTTCCGGAAGATTTTTACCGCGAGGTGCATCGCAAAATATTCCTGGCCATGATGCAGCTGTCCGACCGGCGTGAACCGTGCGACCTGGTAACCCTGACCGAAACCCTGCGAAAAAAAGGGGAGCTTGATGAGGTCGGCGGTGCGGCCTACCTGCTGATGCTGGTCGATTATGTCCCTACCGCCGCCAATATTTCCTTTTACTGCAAGATCGTAAAAGAGAAGTCGGTCAACCGCAAACTGATCACCATTGCCACCGGAATTGTCACCCGCAGCTACGAGGATCAGACGGACGTTAATGAGTTGCTGGACAAAGCCCAGAAAGATCTGTATGAAATCGGCGAAAACAAGCTCAGACCGCAATATGTGCCGATCCAGCCATTGATCAAAGAAGCTTTCAAAATCCTCAAGTCGCTAAATGATCGCAAGGAACATATTACCGGCGTACCGACCGGTTATACCGATCTTGACCAGATGACCGCCGGTTTCCAGCCGGGGAACCTGATCATTATCGCCGCCCGCCCCTCGATGGGCAAAACGACCCTGGCGCTCAACATCGCCCAGTACGCCAGCGCCGAGAGCAAGAAGAAAACCCCTTCGGTCATATTCTCGCTGGAAATGGGAAAGGAAGACCTCGTCATGCGTTTTCTCGCCTCTATCGCCCGCGTCGATTTTGGCCGGATGCGTACCGGCCACTTCCATGACAGTGACTGGCCGCGCCTGACCAGAGCAGCCGGAATTCTCCACGATGCCAAGATCTTTATCGACGACACCCCGGCCATCAGCGTTTTGGAACTCCGCTCCAAGGCGCGGCGACTGAAAAGCGAGCACGATATCGGACTGGTCATTGTCGACTACCTGCAATTGATGAAGGCGGGAACCAGGATTGAGTCGCGGCAGCAGGAGATTTCCGAGATTTCCCAGTCCCTGAAGGCACTGGCAAAGGAACTGGGTATCCCGGTTATTGCTCTGTCACAGCTCAATCGCGAACTGGAAAAACGGGCCGACAAGCGACCGATGATGAGCGACTTGCGCGAATCGGGCGCCATCGAGCAGGATGCCGACGTAATCATGTTTGTCTACCGCGAGGCGGTCTACTGCGAGCAGTGCCGCAAACGGGACGGCTCGTGCACTCAGGGGCATGACCGCAATGCCGAGCTGATCATCGGCAAGCAGCGTAACGGCGCGATAGGCACGGTAAGCCTGGCCTTCTTCGGCGAGCATACCCGTTTTGAAAACCTGAGTGACCGTAGCGAGTAGAGCAATAAGCAGGATTGAGATCTAATACTATTGGTGGAGGTCGACCATGGCGGTGCAGACAAAAAAAGGTTCCCTTGGCGAAATTCTTTCTGCCTGTAATATCATCAATGAAAATGATATCGCGGCGGCCCTGGAGCTGCAGGGACGTACCGGAGCGCGCCTGGGCGAGGCGCTTATCAACCTGGGAATAGTCACACAGGAAGATATCGATTGGGCACTGTCCAACCAGCTTGACCTTCCCTACATCAGGCTCAAGGCCGACATGATCGACCCGGACGCGGTACGGCTCGTCCCGGCAGCTACGGCGAGAAAGTTCAATCTGATTCCGTTGATCAAAGCCGGGGGGGAGTTGAGCATTGCCATGTCCGACCCGCTCAATAAGGCGGCAATCGCTGCAGTCGAACAGCTGAGCGGCTGCCAGGTCAATGTCTCGGTTGCGTTGATCCGTGAGATTCGTGAGATGATCGAGGCCTGCTACGGCACGAGCGGGCAGGAACAGTTGGGGTTCGCATCGGGCGCTTTTTCCGAAAAAGTGCTGGAAACCATAAACAGCGACCTGAGCGGCGGAAAGCTGCTTGACTACCTGTTGATCTTTATTGTCCAAAACCGGCTCTCATCGCTATCCCTGCAACCGATGGGGGAAGCCGTGCTGATCAACGGCAGACGCATCGGCGTAACCAGGCCGGTTGGATCACTGGCCGGAACCTACTACCCCGATGTCACCATTAAAATCCGAAAAAGCATCGGCAACACCGCTTCCGGTGAAGCTCATTCCGGAGGATTGCTGACATTCAACTACCGTTCTCATCCTCTCACCTTCCAGATAGCTATCATGGCTGGCTATGGCGGCGAATATGTCACCATCAGCCCGCATGTATCCGCCAACGTTCCGAACCGCCTTGCCGATCTCCATCTTCCTGCCGGGCTGGAAACCGATTTTATCCGACTGGCACGATCCGGACAGGGCATTACCTTCTTCGCCTCCCGAAACACTCAGGAACGTGACCGTTTCATCGATTTGATGCTTGAGGAGATCGACACGGACGGCAAGAACGTGATCATTCTCGGCGAAGGTCCGGGAAAAATGACCAAACGTTTTCCCCGCATCCTTCTTCCGCGTGACGAGAGAGAGCGGGCCGCAACCATTATGAAGGCTCTTGACCATGCACCCGACATTCTGGTTATCGAGGACGCCACCGAGGGGATACCGTTTACTGCCGCCTGCCGAGCCGCCATGCTGGGCAAACTGGTTCTGGCCGGGCTGGAAATCCGGGGTACCCATAATGCCCTGCGCCAGTTATTGCTGTACCAGCAGCAGAAATACTTCCTGCCGTTTTTTGTTAACGGCTTAATTTCTTTCAAGGGAATTCAACTGCTCTGCCCGGAGTGTCGCGTGAACTACACTCCCCCAGCCGATGAATTGACTGCGATGAACCTTTCCGAACGTCCGGCCGCGTTTTACCGCACCACCGGATGTACCGCCTGTGGTCACAGCGGTTTTAGCACCAGGAAATTCCTGTTGGATGTGATGCTCTTTAATGACGAATTTCTACAGCTTTTTCAGCAGTCCAGCGATGTTGCCGTTCTGAAAGGTCACCTTAAAATGGCCGGGTACCATGGTCTGGAAGAAGAGGGGCTCCGGCTTTTGATGGCCGGAAACGTTTCACCTGAAGAATATATCGCATCCGTTGTTCTTTAGAAGAGGAGGAGGAATCTCATGGCGCGTATAGATGCACTCTTTAACATGATGAAGGAGCAGGGCGCGTCCGACCTGCACCTTTCCACCGGCAACCCTCCCATCTTCCGCCAACGCGGCGACATGGTGCGGCTTAACTTCAAAAATCTGTCGCATGATGAGCTGAAGGCGATACTTTTTGAAATTTTGAGTGAAAAGCAGAGAGCATACTTCGAACAGACAAAAGACATAGATTTTGCCTACGAAGTGCCGGGGCTGGCCCGTTTTCGAGGCAACATCATGATGCAGTACCGGGGAATTGCCGCCGTATTCCGTATCATACCGAGCAAGATCCTGTCAGCCGATGATCTGGGGCTGCCGGAAGGGGTACGCCGGATGACCGGCTTCAAGAAGGGATTGGTGCTGGTTACAGGGCCGACCGGTTCGGGCAAATCGACAACCCTGGCCAGCATGATTGACCTGATCAACTCAACTCGCAAAGAGCATATTCTTACTCTTGAAGACCCTCTGGAATTCATCCATGAAAACAAGGAGTCACTGGTCAACCAGCGTCAGATCGGCGACCATACCGAAAGTTTTGCCTCTGCCCTTCGCGCCGCGCTCCGGGAGGATCCTGATGTTATAATGGTTGGAGAAATGCGTGACCTGACCACCATTCAACTTGCCATGAGCGCCGCAGAAACCGGTCATCTCGTTTTCGGGACCCTGCATACCAACACCGCCGCAAAAACGATAGACCGCATCATCGACGTTTTTCCCACCGACCAGCAGGAGCAGGTGCGCGCCATGCTCTCCGAATCGTTAAAGGGGGTCGTCTGCCAGCAACTGCTGAAAACCGCCGACGGCAAGGGACGAGTTGCAGCGCTGGAAATCATGATGGGCACTCCGGCCATTGCCAACCTGATCAGGGAAGCAAAAACATTCCAGATCCCGTCGATCATGCAAACCGCCAAGAAGGATGGCATGCAACTGCTCGACCAGCATCTGCTTGATCTGCTGAAAATGAAAAAGGTCAATCCGGAAGAGGCGTATCGCTGTGCCGTTGACAAAAAACAGTTCGAGCAATACCTGACCCCGACCTGATATAGAGTGGTTTGATTTCGCACTGAGTCGATGCCGCTATGCTGTCAAACACCAGCGCCAGGCCGGCCTGACGGTTACGGTTATGTCATCAGCCACAAACTCCCGTTCTTCTCCCCAGGTTATGAGAGAGCCGCTATCCGCGCCGACTCTCTTACACGCATCAACCAGGCCCCGCACCTCACGCTCGCGATTTTCCTCCGTCAGCTCATAACAGACCTGCATGCATCCCAAAACGCCATCGGCACTACGGGTGATAAAATCGCATTCACCCCGCTCATGGTAATAAAACAGCTCCATTCCGCGCCGTTTCAACTCCAGAAATACGATTGTTTCCAGCAGGCGTCCGTCATCGGTGGATAAGATATGGCGGCAAAGCCCGGTATCAACAGGATAGAGCTTTGCCGGATTACGCATACGGGCATAGGATGATTCAGCAAAAAGCCGCACTTCATAGATCAGCATGCTATCCAGAAAATGGCGGTAATAGCGAAACAGCAGGTCTTTTGACAGCGGCATGCGCCCCTGACACTGCTTGTAAAATGCGGTGAGGGTAAATCGGGTGGCAAAGGAAGAAAAAAGGCGTTCGCTCAAAGCATCCAGCAGTTGTATGTTGCTGATCTGATAGCGCTCCACCAGATCACGGAAATAGAGCGCACCGTAATAATCGCGCAACAGTTTTTGCCTGTCAAAATCAGATTCCAGCGGCGCCACCTCGGGATAACCGCCCCAGCGCATGTATAACGCAAACAGATGCCTGATCAGGTCACGATCCGCGCCAAACGCAAGCGCCGGATCATCGGGGTCGAACCCCTTACTGGTCACGAACTCGGCGAAGGAATAGGGCATTATCTCCTGGCTCCAGGCCCGTCCGCGCAGTTCGGTATGGATTTCCGACGGCATCATGCGCGACGAGGAACCGCTCACATACACCGCAATACCTTCCCGTTCCACCGCCCGGCGGCAAAAACGCTCCCACCCTTCGACGTTCTGTACTTCATCCAGAAAAAACGCCAGCGGCTTGCCGATCAACTGCGGGTACAACTCCAGAAAGGCCGGCTTAAGCAGATCAAAATCAGCCAGCGCAAAGCCATGCAGCCGGTCGTCTTCAAAATCAAGATAGAGCGCCGCATCGCCATAGCGAAGTGCCTGATCATACAGAATGAACGTCTTTCCACTTCGCCGCACCCCGAACAGAACTGCTACCTTGTCCAGTACAGCAGGGATATGTATTCCCTTGCGCGGCACGATGGTTGCCGAACGCCCCTGAAAAAAACGGCGATTATCGGCAATGACTTCTTTAAGAACGGTTGTTTGCATAAATAGTCCTTATCATAAGGACAATTATATAACTAAAATGTTCAATGTCAAGGATGATTATATGATGAGGTTTGAAAAACAAACAACACCGTTGTCGACAAAAAGAAGGTTCGAACCTTGATATGTTCCTCAAAAAAGAGTGTCAGACCGCGCCGAAATTCCCGAAGGCCTGGTCCAGCTTGTTGCCCACCGGATCCCACTTGGCGCTGAGCTTGACTCCGAGTTTTCCCTGCCGGTAGATAAGAGCGTCCTGATCCGGTGAGTTGAACATCATAATATCCTCGTTAATTTTCCCTTCATTAAAAAGCTTGACCAGACATTGGTCATACGACATGCAACCGGTTGCCACGTACATCTCGATAACTTCCCGCATGCTGAACTGGCGATCTTCCTTCTGGGTCTGGGTAATAAACGCCTTGATATCGGCATTGGTTTTGAAAATTTCCATCGCAAGCTCCGTCTGACCCTGCACACCTTTCAGAAGGGTTTGGGCAACACCCATTTTGTAATGGGTCGCCAACAGCTCCCTCATTTTTTTCGAATGTTCCGCAGGAAACATTTCAATTATGCGATCAATTGACTCTCCGGCAGTTCCGGCATGAAGCGTCGCAAAAATAAGATGGCCGCTTTGAGCCAGTTCCAGTGCCATCATGGCGTCATGGTCATTGCGAATCTCCCCCACCATGGCAACGTTCAACGTTTGACGGACAGCGCTCTGCATGGCCGCAGGCTGGCTGATTGCATGTTTGCCGACTTCTCTCTGGCTTATCGATGACTTCGGATAGTGAGCCGCCGGAAATATTGTTTCAATCGGATTTTCAATAGTCAGGAGGTTCAGGCTTTTGCTTTTAAGGAGAAAATCGATCAAGGCTCCCATGGTGGTGGACTTGCCGCTCCCGGTTGTCCCGGAAATGATGACCAGCCCCATTTTCAGATTAAAAACAGTATCGGTCAGTACCTTTGGGAGCTTCAGCTCCTCGACAGTGAATGGCTTGTCCGGAAGAAGCCGCATCGTTATCAGGCAGCCGTGCTCGGTTTCGGCATCAAATACATCGGCTATGTTTACCCTGAATCTTTTTCCTGCTTTCGTCTTATAGGCGATGTCAATATCCAGATTATCGAAGCAGTCGTTATTTTTCTGCAGAACGGACATCACGGCCGGGTTTTTGGATTTTTGTACCAGCATGGCGGAGACGCGATTGGTAAATCCGGTGGCAAACAAAACATCGGTTACCGGTCTCAGTCCTCCGGTTACGATAAGATAGGGATTTGATTTGTTCGGATGCAGCAGAATGTCTTTGGGCCGCGGATTTGTCATGGACATGATCCGGGTGGTAAAATCATCGAACCAGGATTCCAGCTTTTCTTCGGAATCGATCCGGACGACATCAAAAACATCCGGGTATCCAATTACAATTTCGGGTTCGAGGGTGAGTATGATGCATATTTCTTCGTTGTCATTGACCGTGGGAACACATTTCAGGGTGCGAAGCTTTTGCCCCATGGGAGTTTCCAGAAAGATGTCGTATTCAAGATTGCCTCCGGAAACCGCAATAAAATCTTTCTTCTCCACGTTTTCAATGTTTTTATTCTGGTTATCGGAAATGATTTTCTTCAGGATGATTTCCAAGAACTGTTCATTGATCTTTATTTTGTTATTTTCAACAAGCGAATCCTTTATTTTTACCTTGAGAAATTCGCCGGATCTGAGATGAAACTCGGTAATACCCTGAAGAACACAGGAAACAAGCATCTTGTCAAAATAGCTGATTACCTCATCAAATTGTGCCGACATGACATTTCTCCTGGGCAACGAAATTGAAAGTTAGTGGCAAGAGGAAGCTTTTATTATCAATGCGTGTGCCGAAACCATACCATTCCGGATAATGCATCGTCAATGTGATCTTACGTTACTATTGCTTGGCTTTCCCGCAAAGAATAGACATACCATCTTTTGCAGTGTACATTATATGCAATAAACAACACGAGGGGTAGTGATGAATTTCAACCATTTCGACGCAAGCGGCCACGCCATCATGGTCGATGTCAGCGCCAAACAGCCGACCATGCGCACCGCCATTGCGGCCGCCGAGGTACACCTCGCGCCGGAACTGCTGGCGGCAATCAAGACCGGCGGCATTGCCAAGGGGGACGTGCTGGGGGTAGCCCGACTGGCCGGGATCATGGCAGCCAAACGGACACCGGATCTGATCCCGCTTTCTCACCCGCTTGCCATCCATAACGTCACCGTCGATTTTGACCTGAATGAACAGACCGGCGTGATCACGGCATGCTGCACGGTACGGGCGTTCGAACGCACCGGAGTGGAAATGGAAGCTATGACCGGAGCAAGCCTGGCTGCTTTGACGATTTACGATATGTGCAAGGGGAGCGATAAATCAATTTCCATCGGAGAAATAAAATTATTGTTCAAGGAGGGGGGGAAGAGCGGCGTCTACCGGCGTAAAACCGACGCGGTTCCCGAATCGATCTGATTGCCTGCTTGACACCACACGGACAAAGCTGGTATGTTCAATCACACAATTGTTGTACCGGATAGCACGTTATCGTAGGCCCCGGAAATTTCCGGGGCTTTTTTCGTACCATCAGGGCCGCAACCAAGAAAGAAGGAGTATCATGGAGTTTATCACGTTTAATCTACACCCCGTCATTGCAGCAAGTATCACGGAAGCCGGGTATGTCACACCGACACCCATCCAGCAACAAGCCATACCAACGGTCATGCAGGGACGCGACGTCATGGGGCTCGCCCAGACCGGCACCGGTAAGACCGCGGCCTTTGCCCTGCCGATTTTGCACCGCTTGATGGATGGCCCGCGCGGCAAAGTACGGGCGCTGGTTGTCGCCCCTACCCGGGAACTTGCCGAGCAGATTCACGAATCGTTCGTGACGCTGGGACAAAAGACCCGTCTTAAAAGTGTTACCGTGTACGGCGGAGTCAATGTCAATCCACAAATTCAGTCACTCAAAAACGGCGTTGAAATCGTAGTAGCCTGCCCGGGGCGTCTGCTTGACCACATCGGCCAGGGGACCATCGACCTCTCACATCTGGAAGTTCTGGTGCTGGACGAAGCCGACCAGATGTTCGACATGGGCTTTCTCCCCGATATCCGCCGGATTCTGAAGCAGATCCCCGCTAAACGGCAGACCCTGCTGTTTTCGGCCACCATGCCCCCTGATATCAACAAACTTGCCCAGGAGATTCTGAATGATCCGGTCACCGTCAAGGTCGGTAACACGGCTCCTCCGGTTACGGTGTCCCATGCCCTTTACCCGGTGGAACAGCATCTGAAGACAGCGCTGCTGCTGGAACTGCTGCTGCATACCGATACCGAGTCGGTGCTGGTCTTTACCCGTACCAAACACCGTGCCAAACGACTGGGCGAACAGCTGGAAAAAGCCGGTTACAAAGCCGCATCACTGCAAGGCAACCTCTCCCAGAATCGCCGTCAGGCTGCGCTGGACGGATTTCGCGACGGCACCTACCAGATTCTGGTGGCCACCGATATTGCCGCCCGAGGCATCGATGTGTCGCAGATTTCGCATGTAGTCAACTATGATATTCCTGACACCCCGGAAGCATACGTCCACCGCATCGGTCGTACCGGACGCGCCGCTAAAAGCGGGGATGCTTTCACGATGGTCTGTAGCGAAGATACCATCATGGTTCGTACCATCGAGAAGAAACTGGGGGCACCGCTTGAGCGGCGTACGGTAACCGGCTTTGACTACACGGTTCCGGCCCCGAAAAAAGACGCCGAGTTTGCCCGCCCGCCACGCGAGCCGCGTCCGGCCCGCAAACAACCGGCCGAAGCGAAAAAGAGCCCGGCAGGGTCAATTAACCCGTTCAAAAACGATCACCCCGGCAGCAGGCCTGCGGGGCGACCGCAGCAGGCGCGTCCAGGAGCAGCAGGTGGCGCTCCAAAAACCGTATTCAACAGCTCGCGGCGCGGCAAATAGTGTAAAGGACGTAACATGGGGATTTCGAAACACCCTTCCGTCGTCACCATGCCGCACATCGACACACCCTACCCGTGCGTCCTCACGTTCCTGAGCGGAAGATTTCCCGCTATTTCATCTGACACGTGGGAACAGCGGATTCTGGACGGGAAGGTGCTTGACGATACCGGTCGCCCGATAACGCTGGATACCGCATATACCCCATTAAAACGGGTCTTTTATTTCCGCGAAGTAAGTTCCGAACCGTTCATCCCTTTTGCCGAAAAAATCCTGTTTATCGACGACGAGATCCTGGTCGCCTGTAAACCGCATTTTCTTCCCGTAACCCCCGGTGGTCGTTATGTTGACGAATGCCTGCTGAATCGTCTGCGAAAAAGCACCGGCAGAGAAGATCTGGCGCCGCTGCACCGTATCGATCGGGAAACAGCCGGAGTAGTGCTCTTTTCCGTCAACAAAAAGAGCAGGGGGATCTACGGCAGACTTTTCATGAACGGTCAGGTCGATAAAACCTATCAGGCTGTCTCAAAGTGCCGGCCGGCTCAGGAAACAGCATCCTGGGTAATTGAAAACAGAATAGAGAGGGGAGAGCCTTGGTTCCGGATGAAGACGACGTCCGGCAGGGTGAATGCCCGGTCCGTCATCAATCTGGTTGAGGTTAACGGAGGGGTGGCCCGTTTCACCCTTCAGCCGCACACCGGCAAAACGCACCAACTCCGGCTGCACATGAGCGGGCTCGGCTTCGGGATACTGAATGACCGATATTATCCGGAGTTGCAGGCCGAACGTGAGGACAACTTCGCCACGCCGCTCCAGCTGGTGGCGCAGAGAGTACGCTTCACGGACCCGCTCAGCGGTAGAAACAGGGAGTTTGAATCGGAGAGGACACTGGCATGGTAGTGTACACATTACCCAGTCAGATTAAATCGGCACATTAACGGTTCCCCGGTATTCCCCCCTCGCACGGCACCCTGGTTTGACAGAGGCCACAGCCGGTCTGGGCTACGCCGAAGCTTTCCGCCACCGCCTCGACAGCGGTTTTGTAGACATAGGTTCTGCATGCGCTCTTGTCGTGTCCCTCTCGCGATAAGGCGCCCACCGGACAGCGGCTGATGCAGAGTCCGCAACTACCGTTGCGGAAGTAGAGACAGTTGTGACGATGGTCCGGATAGGCGCGCCCGCTTGGTTTCAGTGCAAGATCCGTGATCACGCTGCCACAGCGGTGACTGATCCCTTTGGGGGTTATAAGGGCGTCGTTAAGGCTGAATGTACCGAGCCCGGCAGCATAAGCGGCGTGGCGCTCCGACCAGGTTGAGGCGATGCCGACCGGCGTTTCGGCAAACTCCTGCCAGCTCGCGGCAAACTGGGGAGCTACCGCCTGTTGCCCGCGTTCCTCCAGCCAGGCAACAAGATGGCGTCGCATCGCGCCGTTCATCTGCTCTCCAAAAAACCTGGTTTGAGCCCATGCGCGAGAAGGATACTGTTCCTCGCGGCGATTGCTCTCCCGGGTTGCTTTCGTAATCGGCAGAATCCAGCTGATGACGGAGGCCGCCCGCCCGGCAGCGCCCAGGGTGCGTTCCATGACCTCCTGCGGGGTCTGGTGAAAGTCGCCGATGATATTCTTGTAATCGGTAAACAGGTGGTCGTCTGCCGCAACAAAACCGACCAACGGCTCGTCGAAATAGGGTTCGCTGCTGTCCGGAAAACGACTGAGCGGACTTTCCCGGACAAAACGGATTATTTCGGCACGGATCTGCTCTTCCATGATCTCCTCCTTAGCCAATTATCTTGCCGATCTCCCATGCATTCCCTGCAAACTCGCCGATACCGTAATAACCACGGTGAGCCGTATCCCAGATCAGCGGTCTGACTTTCGTGATGTCCGGATGTCCTTTGTCGCCAATATCCGAGGAGTCTGCCTTTACATCCAGTCTCTCCCCCACCGCACTGCGGTCCAGCCGCAGGCGGCAAACTTGTCCGCATCGCGGCCGGAAACCGTACCGACATAATCAGCCTGGGCGGCCTGGTTTTCGGCAGGAATGCTGAGCGTAAAAACAGTGATAGAAGGAACCTTAAGGTACGTCAAGTAAAAAAACTCCGGGGTTTATGAGTCCCCCGGAGTTTTTTTGGTATCCGCATTTCGTGATTGTTGAGTAGACAACTACTCAACGGAGTTACACAGTCACACGTAACCGAGAGAGGGCCTCCGATACAATTGAAAATGTCATAATTTTATGAAAAATAAAATCATATTTACGATATCATTAAACACTGTTTGATAATATTCATCCTATTTCACTACCACCTGACATCACAAGCGGCCGCAGGTACCCAACAGACACCATCATCCGGGGGTTATTGAACCCGCTTCTGACATTTAATAACAGCGTTTGGCATATTTTGTGCTCATACGAATGACTGCACGTAACTTTCAAGAGGAGGTTTTAGTTTATGCAAGAATATGATGTAGTAATAGCGGGTTCCGGCCCTGCAGGCTCCACCTGCGCAAAGGCGCTTACGGATGAAGGATTCAGCGTCTTAATCCTCGAAAAAGAAGCACTGCCCAGATACAAAAACTGTTCCGGGGTCCTGTTTGGGCAGACACAAGAACTTATCAAGTCATACTTTGGCGTTGGTGCTCCCGCCGAAGTCTATTGCAGTAACAAATATATCGAGGCGGATGATATCCGCGAATGGGACCCAATACACGGCTATGTTCCTTATAGCTGGGAAACCGACAAGGATGGCAGGAAGTTCTCGCGCACCTATCAGAATATCTGGCGAAACACCTTTGACAAATGGCTGCTCGACCAATCAGGCGCGAACTATATTGACAGCGCACGGGTAAAAGCGTTTGACGCCAGCGACAGTAGCGTTAACGTTCACGTGCAGATGGCTCAGTCAAAAGAACCGGCTGTTTTCAAGTGTAAGTATCTCGTGGGCGCGGATGGCAACGCTTCGACGGTGCGGCGTCTACTTCAGAGCGCACAGACGACGGGTCCCGCTCAAGGCGGCAAAATGGCGTCCTTCCAAAGCTATTACAAACTTGTGTCGTTGGGCTCCCTACAGAAAGATAGCTGGACTGTCTTTTTGATGCCGGATATTGGTGACTTTATTTTATGTGTTCATCAAAAGGGGGACTATTTAGTTCTGCATGTGGGGGGAAAAGATGGTCGCAATCTTCGTGATTCGATGGAGAAATTCAAGGAATTACTTTCACGTCAATTCGGGGTTTGTCTCGGTGAGCATTGGAGGGACGAGGGGTGCAAACTCGACCTTCTACCAGTTTTTCTGGGAGAAGGTCGAGTGCTTGTTACCGGTGAAGCGGCCGGCTTCATATATTTGAACTGTGAAGGAATCAGCGCCGCAATGGATAGCGGTTACCGGTGCGGAAAAGCCATCGCGCAGACGCTGAAATCCGGTGGGAAGCCCGCCATAGATCTTTATGAAGAGGGATGCCAGGATATCCGCGCTCATCTTGAAAAATGTATATCCCAAATGCGTTTCTTCGCTTAATTGTATTTCAGATCCAGCGGCCTCATTTTTTGTCATGAGGGTAGGGGATCGGAATTTACCGATGTGCCGTTTTGTTGCGGGGGCGAAGCAGGCTTTATCTGCTTCGCCCGCCTTCTATCTCCAAATCAACGTTACCATACCTGACAACCTGACATGACCCAAAACGCACATTTCATATATCGCCCCATTGGCATTCTGCGCTCTCCCTATTCCCGCCGCATTGATGCGCCCCATCAAAGCACGGTGGTGGAAGGCACCGAAACCGGGGATTTCGCGACAGCTACGCTGGAACTTCAGGATTGGCTGGACGAGAAAGTCCTACAGGATCTGGGCGGTTTTGACAGACTTTGGCTCATCTTCGCCTTTCATCTGAGTGAAGGATGGAAAAACAGTGTCAAACCGCCTCGGGGCGGACCGAAGCGGGGTGTTTTGGCCACACGGTCCCCTCATCGTCCCAACTCTATCGGCCTGTCGGCTGTCGAGTTAGTAACGATTGAAGGCAGGACCCTTCACCTTCGGGGGGTTGACCTTTTAGATGGGACACCTGTTCTGGATATCAAGCCCTACGTACCCTATGCGGATGCCTTTCCGGACTCCAAAGCCGGATGGATCGACGAATTGGACGCAAAGCTGGGGCGTTATTTTGCGCCGGGACCGCGCAAGCCGAGGTAGTTTCTGTCCGGAAACTCCGGACAAGAAACTGTCGGTTTCCGTTTTGGAAAGCGGGGATTTTTTCTCCTGGCAAGGAAATCGAGGGGTTGCGCGGAGGCGTACAACGGTACGCCGCACAAGCAAAGCCGAAGATTGACGCCGCCAGGGGGAAAAGCACCCTTTCCAGACGGAAACGAGGTAAAGGTGCAGACGTATCTTGATGCTACTTTTTCTGATACACGCTATAACCGTTTTCTTCAGCAATATCCTTGATGAATCGGTCGAACTCCCTGTCGGTTATCAGGAGCAGCCCTTTTTCCGGTTCCCGCCCTTCAATCAGGATACCGGACAAATGGAGCGAATAACTTGCCGAATCCTGCGGCCAGAGCTGGTAAAATCCGTCTGTCCCCCGTATTCCCAGGCCAGCCAGAATTCTTTCGACTATCGTGTAGAAATCATCTTGGGCTTCCAGTGCTACCACATGTTCTCCGCGGGCTTCAAGGAGTGTGGAAATAGTACTGACAGCCGGGTCGCCGGAACAGAGTATCACGAGTCTCGTGCCGTTATATGCAACGGGTCTCTCTATTTTAATGGAAAGGTTGATGCCGGTGTCGTCGGGTGGCGCAATCTCAAGATACTGATCCCGCATGAGAGGAAGGGAAAGAGCCGAGAGAACCGCATCTACGATCTCCGGCTGCGTCTTCGCGAGTATTTGTACCAGCCGGTTTCGTGGCACCGTGCTCGGCTGGGGCTGTTTCGAAAACGGTTCATAGAGAACAAAGCCCTCTTTTTTCAGAAATGCTGCCAGCGCGGACGATGAAGGAAACTTTTCATCATTCAACAGCAGAACATCATTGTTGAGAAGGCTATGGGCATTCCGTTCCACCTTGAAATCGGATCGGACAGAGTAAGCTTGGGATCACCCCCGAATTCCAAATTAAAATCTTCCTCAACGGAATAAAACCGGCCGGCACGCAACAATGAAGCAAGGAAGCGCTTCCCGTTCGAGGTCGACTCAGCGACAACTCGCAGTGTGGGCTCTTGCTCGGCGATGAACGGCATATAGTGTGGTGGTATGCTTTTTTTCTGATCTATGAGTATCCTGCTTCCGTCCATAGCAAAGAGAACCGGATACCGGGCCGGGTCCAGCGAAAGAGAATAATTGCCGGATTTGAAACTGAGAGGCCTTGACGTCGCTGGCCGGGCGGTAACGATATTTTCCCACATCCGGGTGAGAGTTGCGATATTGCCGGCGACTTGACTGTCCTGTTTCGGAGGGGCATCGGAAAGTTTCTTTCCGCCTATGACCAGGCTCTCGACGGCGTGATCAACGGGCCCGGTTGTTTCCGCCTCACCGGTTGATACCTCACGGGATGCCTTGACCGCTGGAGGCGTGCAGCGCATGGAAGAGACAACCAATTTCTGCCCAATAAAGAGCCGTCTGATGTTGAGTATCTTGTTCCTTTTCCTGACTTCCTCAATGAGAGGCGCTGTCTCTTCACTTTTTAAGCCGCAGTCACGCATGAGCAGTTTTTCAATAGTGTCGTCACCCTTTACGGTTAGCGTGGTTTCGTTATCCCTCATGACAATCGGCTTTACCGGAGTTTTTAGGCGATGCCGTTTTTGAGGAGGCGATTCGGGTGGTGGCGTAATATCCCGCAACGTCCTGGCATCGAGTTTTAAGGCATGGTCTGTTTCGGCATGTACGGCGGCAACTCCCGATGACAGCGTCAGGATGCAGGAGAGCAGCACGTGTAGTACTGTTTTGCTGAAATTTCGCATCGCTTCTCCGAATGAAATATTTATCTCTCTCTTGTGACAATGGAACTATATGCAAAATGGATATGCGCTACGTTGAATCAGGCATGTCCCGTTTACTTCAGAGCGATTACAACTCCCCTGATCGCACCGTTTTTCCGGTATATGAGGAGATCCGCCCTATTCCCGGCCCGGCCATGGGAAATAATGAAACCCGCCTGCTTCTCTTCCCGAGCGGTCGGCGTAACATCGGAAGTTGCCGTGAGTTCCGTAAGGATGGCACTCATTGCGTTAGCACTGATCGGTTTTTTTCCGGTGGCAAGGACATGAATCGTCCCGATACGTCCTTCATGCCGGTAAAGCCGGTATTCGTACCCTGAGTCAACATAGCGTTCCCATCCTGGTTCTTTGAAACGGAACGTAACGTCACGGCCGGCTGGAGGTATAAACGTCGGCAGGGGAGCCGTCTGCGTGGTCCGTTGCGCCGAGGATGCTCGGGACTGGCCCGGCGGCGCGAGAGCAACTCCCGGCAACGGTTTTTCAGGCGCCTTCTTTGCAACCGGTTCACTCCGTAAGACAGGCTTATTTTCAGCTTTCCTCGATACGGAATCGTGCGGTGATTTGTCATAAAACAGATACGAGCCCGCCGCAATTACGCAGAGCAGGGCAGCCGCAGCATAAAGAGCGTTCTTTTTACTGAAGATGGCCTGACCGCGGGCCTCCATGTCATTCGACATGGCAATTTCCACCCGTTTTTCGGTCCGCTCAGGAACATCTCTGGCGAGAGATGAAGCAGTATCCACGGTGATGCCGGAAAAAAGGGGAGACGGGGGTTCGTGCGTACCGGTTTCCGGAGCATCTTCCCTGGTTGCTTCGGCCGTTGCTCCATCCGTTTTGTTAATATTCTCAGCTTCTGAAGCTTCCGGCGTCTCCTGGAACGGCCAGAATCCCTGTAAATCAGAATCAGTAACGTCCATGATATCGGGTCGTTCAAATGCGGGCATGTCCGGAACGTCCACCTCCTCCGGCACCGGCATGGGAGCCTCCAGTGCGGAAACGTCGGTGCTGACGTCAGCATCGCTCCCTTCGAACAGCGGGAGGTGTTCGGCTGCAAAAAACGAATCCAACTCTTGAGAAGCCGGAGTTGCCGGGAATGAATTCTCCGGCAAAGACTCCGGGAAGGGAGACATGGACGGCTCCAGAACGAGTTTGGAAAACAAATCGTCTAACTCGTCCATCGGGTTATTGGCTGGAGTTTCCGGAGCGTCAACAATCGAATCGGCCGCCGGTTCATCGCCCAGGAGCAAGTCACCCCACATAACTTCCGGCGCCGACGTCTGCGAAGATTGCTCAGGTTCCGGTTGAGCAAAAAAGCTGGAGGAATCGTCCCATACGGGAGTGAAAACTTCATGGACCTGTTCAAGAACAGTTTCAGAGGCAGGCTGCACTTGCAAAAGTTGTACTGACGGGGCTCTCGCCTTGCCCAGCTTGAGGAGTTTTTCCACCTTGTCAAGCATCTGCTCCGACTCAAACGGCTTGGTGATAAAATCGTCAGCGCCGCATTTTTTTACCTTGTCCAGATCAAATGGTTCAAATGAACTGGTGAGGATCAAGATAGGCTTGTCAGCAAGTGATGGGGTTGAACGCACCGCTTCCGATACTTCATAGCCGGTTTTTCCGGGCATGAATGCGTCAATCAGCAGTATATCGGGTATGATTTCGCGGGCTTTGTCAACAGCCGCTATGCCGTTGTCAACCACCGTCAGAGAATACTCGTCCCCCTTGAAAATTATACCGATTACTTTCTGAATGGTAATACTGTCGTCGGCGACCAGCACTTTAATGCTCATCGGTCTCTCCTTGATCAGCGGTGCGACTGTCAACGTCGGGAATATACTCTAATCCATCAGTGCGTCCTTGGCTACGGCTTTTTTTCTCCGAAGATTATAAAAAAAACATGTGCAGGCCCTGCGCTGGTTTCAGCCTTGCCGTAGCAACAGTACTCAACTTCCCCTCATAACAAACCGTACGTACGGCCTTCACATAACTCATACGACTAACAGGCAGTCTTCTTGCAAAAGGCATTATCCGGGAGTTAAAGACGTTGCTTTTACTCCGTGTTCTCGCTTAGAAGCGCCTACTTTTGGCCGTTTCTCCATGTTTCAAGTGTTTTTTTGATACGTGCTTTTTCACGTGAACCGCGGCAAACTCCCGCAGCGCGTCCGTGCCAATCCAACGGGCGCTGCGCGACTCCATCCCGGCCAGTTCCTGCGCCAACGCCGTCGCTCCCGGCAGATCCTTCCGTTTGCCGATTTCCCGCAACGCCCAGTTGACCGCCTTTTTGACAAAGTTGCGCTCGTCGTCCGCTTCATGCCGGATGAGATCATAAAACGGCTGAAACGATTCGGCTGACACCTTTTTCTCCTGTACCGCCAGACGGGCCATCAGCACAAAACCGGCCCGCTTGACGAATTCTTCTGATCGGTTGCTCCACTCTATCGACTTGTCCCACACAAACGAGGTACGGGCAAACAGGTTGGCGCAACACTGGTCGCAGACGTCCCACGAATCGATCACCACCACCCAAACCTCAAGCTGCTCTTCTGTCACCATTGCGGGGTCATCCACCAGCGACGCCAGAATACGCGCCTCGTGAATGCCGGTTTGCCATAACTCCAGCGCCAGCCCGTGATTGCGGCGATGGGATCTGGCCAGTTGGCGCAGCAGCGGGATGTTGACCCCCAGCGTACCGACGCTGCTGATGCCAAAGCGGGCCATTCCGGCAACATTGTCCGGGTTCGCGTTTTTCTTCAGATAGGCAATTATTTCGGCACATGTCATCTGGCAGCTCCGTAATCTTTAAACTGATCTGGACGAGAAGCGTCCGTCCGTTGCCACCAGCACGCCACCGAGCGTCACTACGGAACCGGCAAGCAGCAGCGGCAGCGAAAAGCCACCCTGCTGGTCGGCCAAAAGCCCGGCCAAGGGCGGCCCGACAACTTGGCCGGCCCCGAAACAGGCGGTCAGAATGGCTGCTGCACGACGTCCTTCCGTACCGGCTCGACGTCCCCCTTCGGCCATGGCCAGCGCCACGATACCAAGGAACGTGCCGCCGAAAATGACGGCAGCCAATCCGGCGCTGAACGCGGTTGCAGCGCGGATACTCAACAGGATGCCCCCCGCCTGGATCAGGTAGGCCATGGTCAAAGCAGAGCGCACGCCAATCCTGCTCGCTATCTGCTGCCAGATTATGGTGGATGGTGCGGCAGCCAACCCCACCGCCACCCAGCTCCAGGGGGCAAAGCCGGCCAAACCCGGCGTATGGGCAATCATGGTTACCAGAAAGGTGGCGCTGACGATATAGCCAACCCCTTCCAGGAAATAGGCGGTGGCCAACCTGCCGATACCGGCAAGGTTGCCGTGAATCGATGACGCCGTATCCCGGACAGAAACCGAACCTTGCCGTTTACCGGCAACCAGGATGCCGGCAAGGGCCAGCACACCGGAAAGCGCTCCCATCCCCAGCCAGGCAAAGCTCCAACCGCCAAACCGATCCAGAACAAGTACCGAAAGGCCACTCAGAGCAATTCCCAGGCCGATCCCACCGTAGAGCGCACTGCTCCAGCGAGCATGTCGGCTGCGCACCAGGGTTTCGCTTACCTCGATTGCAATCACCACAAACAGTATCGCACTGGCAACACCGGCCACCAGCCGTAGTGTTCCCCACCAGAACGGGTCACATGTCACCCCCATCAGCAAGGTGGCGACGATGCTGGCAATCAAAGCGCCAACGTTGACAAGCGTGCTGCGTACCACGTGCGGCAACAGCGCACAGAGCAGCGCTCCCGCCAGATATCCCGCATAGTTGAGAGAGGCCAGGCCGCCGGCCAGACTGTGGCTGATGCCCAGATCACGTTGCATCAGCGGGAGAATCGGCGTAAAAGCAAAGCGACCGATCCCCATGGCCACCATCATACCGAGCATCCCTCCAGCCAGCACCCGCAGGGGTGAACGGTACGCGAGCTCCGATGAGTTCTCAGTTCTGTTCACGGGGTCATGCCAGGCCTGATGACGCTGATAAGACAGACTTTCCCGAATGCTTCACCAAAACCCGCCCACGTATTCCTCCCCGCAGAATCGCCTGTATCTTTTCTTCCAGCCCCTCCAGGGAGACTTCGGTCATCATGTCATACAACTGCTCGGGCTTCCACTCTTCAGCAAGCTTTTCCCATACCTGCAATCTGAGATCCGACCGGCACTTAACCGAATCTATGCCGATGAGACTCACTCCCCGCAAAATAAAGGGAAAAACATTCATTGTCAGTTCTGTTGATCCTGCCAGACCGCAACAGGTGACAGCGCCACCATAGCGGGTCGCCTTAACGGCTGCTGCCAGGATGTCACCACCAACGACATCCACACAACCGGCCCAACGCTCTTTCATCATCGGGCGCTCCGAGCCGGCCGTCACCTGATCGCGGGTAATTATCTCCGCCGCCCCCAGATTACGCAGGAACAGTTCATCGGTACTTTTTCCTGTAGCCGCCACTACCCGATATCCAATCTTGGCCAGGATTGATACGGCGATAGCGCCTACCCCTCCAGTTGCCCCGGTGACCAGGACATCGCCATCTGACGGCTTCACTCCGGCCCGCACAAGTTTCAATACCGAGAGTGCTGCCGTAAACCCGGCTGTGCCGAGTATCATTCCTTCCTGCTCTGTCAGACAGGCAGGAAGCCGTACCGCCCAGCTTGACGGAATCCGGATCAGTTCCCCCCAGCCACCGTCCGTCTCCATCCCCAGATCGTAGCCGGTTACGATGACCGCATCGCCAACGGCAAAGTCATCGTTTTCGCACGAAATCACCACTCCAGCCGCATCAATACCGGGAGTATGTGGATACTGACGCGTCACTCCCGGATTTCCCGTTGAAGAGAGCGCATCCTTGTAATTGAGCGAGGAGTAGTTAACTCGCACAACGAGGTCTCCCGGCGGAAGATCGTCCAGACATCGCTCCCTGATTTGCCGCACGAACTGTCCATCCTCTGTTTTCTCCACCACAAACGCCTTGAACTGTGCTGATCCGACCATGCTGTGTCTCCTCATTCGTTTCAGACTTCAAGCCGTAGCCCAAGCATCTGAAGATAATCTTCACTATAGGAAGGTACTATGTATTGTGGCCCAATCCGGATGAAGTGCAACAGGCATCATCACCACAAACTAACCAACATTTTGGTCCCCATCGCAACCAGCACCAACGCAAAAATCTTCTTCAACTGGCCAATCGGCAGACTATGCGCCAGTTTCGCGCCAATCGGAGCGGTCGCGATACTGGCGGCGGCTATGCCGATCAGGGCGGGGAGATAGACAAAGCCGAGACTGTACGGGGGGAGGTGAGCCGGCAGACCGTTTACCACATAGCCAACCGTGCCGGCCAGTGCAATGGGAAAGCCGATTGCCGACGAAGTGCCGATGGCGCGGTGAATTGCCATATTGCACCAGACCATGAACGGCACCGACATGCTGCCGCCGCCGATACCGACCAGGCTGGAAACGCCGCCTATCAGGCCACCGACGCCGAACATTGCCGCTTTTCCGGGAAGCTGCCGATGCGGTTTTGGTTTGCTGTTGAGGAGCATTTGAACCGCAATATAGTAGAGAAAAACGACGAAAAAGCCTTTAAGGAAACGGGTGGAAAGCTGGGCAGCGACCCACGAACCGACAAAGGTACCGACCATAATGCCGAAGCTGATGCGCCGCACTACCAGCCAGTCGACGGCATCCCGCAGATGGTGGGCTCGCAGGCTGGAGACGGAGGTAAACACAATGCTGGCCAGAGAGGTACCAAGAGCCATGTGAAGGATGTGGCCATCCGGCACATGCTGGGCGGTAAAAATGAACGTAAGCACCGGTACGATCACAATACCGCCGCCAACCCCGAACAGACCGGCCAGCACTCCCGCAAACGCCCCAAGGGCAATATACATGAACCACACCATCATATCCGTTCTCCCCGGTTAACTCTTGTCATGATGCAGCGCTATTGGGGTTAGCCTGCCCAATTACGCTTTCGACAAGCCTCCCTCCCAGCTCATAGGCTTTCTGACAATCCAGAGGAAACACCTCTTCACGCCGTTGCGCCTTCTTGGCTGGATCGAAACTTTCCATCAGCACCTTTGAATAATCATCAAACTGGCAGGTATCAAAGCTGCAAAGGGACTCGGACTGCTGCCCGAAAATCAATTGCAGATAACGAGCATGGGAAGCAAAGAGGTCCTCATAGCCGCGTTCCTTGCTCTGTTCCTCAGTAACATTTTTTTCTCGGGCTTCCGTTTATACCGATGATATTCATTCGCATTTCTCCTCTTCTGGTGTGATTACTATTACCAAACCTGTCGCTGCACCGTGCATCAACTCTCCCCTATCGATTAACCAACCCCATCAACGCCTCCGGATAACGGGTTCCGGCAGCCGATCCTTTGGGGAACGCGGCGTCAATCTCAGCCAGTTCCGCAGGGTTTATTGCCACTCTCCCGGCAGCGGCATTCTCTTCGAGATACGTTCTCCGCTTGGTCCCCGGAATCGGCACGATATCGCTCCCCTGGGCCAGTACCCAGGCCAATGCCAGCTGCCCGGCGGTGATCCCTTTTGTCGCAGCAATCGCCGTAACCCGCTCCACCAGCTCCAGGTTCGTGGCAAAATTTTCGCCCTGAAAACGGGGGGACTGACGCCGGTAATCATCGGCGGCAAAATCGTCGGGACTTTTCAGCTGACCGGTCAGAAAACCTCGCCCGAGCGGGCTGTAGGCCACAAAGCCGATTCCCTGTTCCCGCAGAGTAGGCAGAATCTCGTCTTCCGGATCGCGGGTCCAGAGCGAATATTCGCTTTGCAATGCCGTGATCGGGTGTATGGCATGGGCACGCCGGATGGTGGAAGCACTTGCCTCAGACAGGCCGAGAAAACGCACCTTGCCGGCTGACACCAGATCTGACATGGCGCCAACGGTGTCTTCAATCGGCACCTCGGCATCCACCCGGTGCTGATAATAGAGATCGATATGATCGACGCCGAGTCGTTTCAGCGACGCGTCACAGCACGAGCGGACGTACTCCGGCCTGCCGCTGATGCCGGTGATCGGCGCCCAGCCGCCACCAACCGGCTGGCTGCGCATGATGCCGAACTTGGTCGCAACCACCACCTGATTACGTTTCCCCTTTATCGCTTTGCCCACCAGCTCTTCGTTGGTGAACGGACCATACATGTCGGATGTGTCGAGAAAGTTGATCCCCAATTCCAGAGCGTGGTGAATCGTGGCGATTGATTCCGCCTCGTCCCGGCTGCCGTAAAAATCTGACATCCCCATGCAGCCAAGCCCTTGAGCCGATACGGTTAAACCTTGTGTTCCGAGTGTTCTCTGTTCCATATTTGTCCCCTTCTTTATTTTGTGTTCCCTGTTCATTGAGTTATTACACATTCAGCTCATGCCAGCGAAAACAATCGACCGTGTGGTCATTGACCATGCCGGTGGCCTGCATATGGGCATAGCAGATAGTTGTGCCGACAAAGCGAAAACCGCGCTTCTTCAGGTCGCGGCTTAACAGATCGGAAACCGGAGTGCTGGCAGGCACGTCCTTAATACTCTGCCATGAGTTCCGGATCGGCACTCCGCCAACAAAGCGCCACAAGTAGGCATCGAACGAACCGAACTCCTCCTGAACTTTCAGAAAGGCATGTGCGTTGGTAATGGTTGATGCCACCTTCAGGCGATTGCGGACAATGCCGGGGTTGCCAAGCAGCTCCGCCACCCTGGCTTCATCAAAACGGGCCACTATTTCCGGATCAAAGCCTGCAAAAGCAGCACGGTATGATTCCCGCTTGCGGAGAATGGTGATCCAGGAGAGTCCGGCCTGTGCCCCCTCCAGAGTCAGGAATTCGAACAGATGGCGGTCGTCATGGACCGGCACTCCCCATTCCTCATCGTGATACGCTTGATAGATCGGGTCAGTGCCTGCCCAGGCGCAACGGGTACGCGTCAGATTACACTCCATTGGTCCTCCCATCTGTTTGGCGCTCCGGGTCAGGGACGTCTGAGAATTTGCACGCAGCTCCTACAGCGTAGACATAAATTGCCGCAGCGTCAAGCAGACACGTCATTTGCCATGATCCCACCGATAACTTTTTGTAACAATGTATATAACAAATCACATAGACCGGATAGCGCAACTACTCTATAATGCGAAAATATCAAAAAGATGGTTTGATGTGCCGCTGACACCGTACGTAAAATCATTACGCAGGAGGAGAAGAGATGCGAACTGCTATTCTGACTTTGAGCGACAAAGGTTCGCGGGGCGAACGGATTGATGAAAGCGGCCCGGCATTGGCGGCGTGGCTGGCCGAGCGGGGGGTGCATACCGTTCAGTCCCGCGTCATTGCCGATGAGTTCGAACAGATTGTGGCGGTATTGACGGAATGGGCCGATACCGATGCGGCCGACCTGATTCTGACTACCGGCGGCACCGGCGTATCACCCCGCGACACAACTCCCGAGGCAACGCTACAGGTCTTGCAGCGGGTAATTCCTGGACTTGGCGAACTGATGCGCCTTAAGAGCCTTGAGAAGACCCCAATGGCCTCATTATCCCGTGCCGTAGCCGGAATTCGCAACCAGTCGCTGATCATCAACCTCCCCGGCAGTCCCAAGGGTGCTCTGGAAAACCTGGAGGCGGTCTGGCCGACCATCGGTCATGCCGTCGAAAAAATTCGTGGCGGACAGGAAGATTGCGGCGGCAAATTTTCAAAATAGCAGCATGGAGACGCATGTGAAAGCGAATGATGCCATACGAATCGTCGGCCCCGAAACCGCGAGAATGCTTGATTTGGGGCACCCCTGGGTCGTAGCCGATTCCTATACGCGAAAATGGCCGGTCGGCGCCTCCGGGCAGAGTGTCGGACTGTGCGACAACCAGGGTCGTTTTCTGGCAACCGCTCTCCTTGATCCGGAGGAACGGATCGTCGCACGGGTACTGGATCGGAGGCGGATACAGCTCGATCGCCCGTGGCTGACGGAACAGCTGCGAAGCGCCATAGAGTTGCGCCTCAGCCATGCCGACCTGCACGATTCAAACGCCTGTCGTCTGGTAAACGCTGAGGGTGACGGTCTGCCGGGACTGACGGTTGACCGGTATGCAGACTATCTGATGCTGCAGCTCTACAGCACTGCCTGGCGACCGCACCTGAAGCTTATCACGCAGGTTTTGCAGGACATTCTGCCCACCACCCACGGCATCTACGAGAAAAGCCGTCCGCAGAAGACCCGTGAATTGGAAGCGGTCAGTGACAGCAAGGCCTACGGGCGCCTTTTGGCAGGCAAGCCGGCACCGCAGCGCCTGGAAGTCCGGGAGAACGGCCTCACTTTTCTGGTGACTCTGGAGCAGGGGCTGAACACGGGGCTGTTTTTGGACCAGCGCCTCAATCGCCGAGACCTGATGCAGAGGGTAAAGGGCAAACGACTGCTCAATCTGTTTTCGTACACCGGTGCATTTTCGGTGGCAGCGGCGGCAGCAGGAGCAGCAGCGGTAACAAGCGTAGATACCTCGACCGGATATACCAACTGGGCCAGGGACAACTTCGCCGCCAACCGCCTCAACCCGAAGCAACATGAATTCATTGTCGGTGACTGCCTCACCGTGTTGGGAAAACTGACGCAAAGCCGGAAAAACTATGACATCATCCTCATGGACCCGCCATCGTTCTCCACCACGACCAAGAACCGTTTTACCACTCGCGGCGGCACTTCCGATCTGGTGGCAGCATCCCTCCCTTTGTTGACCGACGGTGGACTTATAATAACCTCTTCAAATCATCAAAAAGTTGATTCGACAGAATATCTGAAGGAGCTGCGCCGGGGTGCGCTGCAGGCAGGCTGTGATCTTCGGGTGATCTCCCTGCTCGGACAGCCGGAAGATTTCCCTTACCCGGTTACGTTTCCGGAAGGACGCTACCTTAAATATGCGGTCTGTGTAAAAACAGGTGGCACGGCAAAGATGGGCACTCCATGAAAAAGCTGCTCAGCTGGGGAGGCGTCGGCCTGTTGACCACGGCGTTGCTCGACCCGCTCCTCTACTCAATGCTGGACCAGCCGATCCCATGGGGGCGCGACATTTTCATGGCTATCGGCGGCATCGGATGCTTGTACCTATTGGTCAAACTGCGGGACAGTTTCTAATTTCCAACCCGGGACAAGAAGGAATTTCACCGTTTATTAAACTTCCGAGGTAACGTAGTGATTGAAATAAAAGAAAACGACATCAAAGTCGAATTTTACCGTGCCTCCGGCCCGGGCGGACAGCATCGCAATACGACCGATTCGGCGGTGCGCATCCGTCATCTGCCGACCGGGATTGTTGCCCAGGCATCGGAGAATCGCTCACAGTTTCAAAACCGCGAGGTTGCGATGGAACGTTTACGTATTGCGCTGGAACGGCGCGAACGCAAGGTCAAGAAACGGATCTCTACCCGCGTACCGAAACGGGCCAAAGAAGACCGCCTTACCGGCAAGAGAATCGTATCAGAAAAAAAACGCCTGAGAACAACCCTGGAATAACATTCCCCGCCACAGTCACACCCAGAATTCGTTTGACTCACCCCCGATAACACTGTAATTTGTCTGAGTTTATATCGGGAGTTTGTAATGGTTCGCGCATACCTCTATCTGGCGGCATTTATTCCTCTGACCTTTCTTTTTTCAGTCAGCGCCATCGTCTCGACGTTGTTTGACTCAAACGGACGGTTCTATGCGTGGCACGCCCGTCTCTGGGGACGAGTTGGGTTGGCGTTGAGCGGCGTCACCGTGACGCTCTCCGGCCTGGAACACCTTCCGGATGGTCCGGTTATTTTCATGAGCAATCATCAGAGCAATTTTGATATCTTATCGCTCCTGGCAGCCATGCCGCGCCAGTTCTACTGGATCGCAAAAAAAGAGCTCTTCGAAATTCCGGTATTCGGTTCCTCCATGCGGCGCGGCGGCTATATTCCCCTTGATCGTGGAGATGGCCGTAAAGCGTTGCAGAGTATGAATGAGGCTGCTGCTGTGATTCATCAGGGGAAGAGTGTCGTCCTGTTTCCCGAAGGAACCCGCACCCCGGACGGTAACCTGCTGCCGTTCAAACGAGGCGGCTTCATCCTGGCACGCAAAGCAGCGGTACCGGTCATTCCGGTCACCATCAACGGCAGTGGCAAAATTAATCCGGCAGGCCGGATCAGGTTGTACAGCGGTACTATCCGCATAACCCTGCATCCCCCGGTCGTAGTTGCCGCCGAACTCCGCCGGAGCGAAGCCGAAGCCTGGATTATGGAAAATGTTCGGAGCCGGATTGAATCCGCACTGGAGCTTTGAATGAACATCGGCTATCAGTATATTTTGTTGATTATCGCAGGTGTGGCAGGCATGGCCTGGGGCCTTCCGGCGGCACACCGACTGAGACGCCCCTTTGACATCGGTGCGGCGGTTGTAGTCCTGTGCGGAGTAATCGTCTTTGCCTTGGGTATCCTTTTGACTTTTATTCCCAACTTCTTTTAGTACGTTTAAAATATTTCTGCGGTATTTTGCAGAACTTACTTTGTGAACGTACTTATCCCTTTAGGAGCAGGTAATCGAATGAACGAGCAGGTAAAAAGCAGTATCACCAACGGTGTCATCATCGTTCTGCTCAGCCTGGCACTGCTGGGAGCAAGCACCTGGTGGCGCATGAGCACTCAATTCAATCAGGGAGAAGCAGCGCTCCGCAAGGGAGATTTTGTCGGCGCCGTCGCCGGGTTCGAATCGGCACTGCATATGTATATTCCCTACCACCCGACCATAGAAAAAGCCGCAAACCGGTTATGGCAGATCGGTGAAACCAATGAACGCCTGGGAGATGTCAACCGCGCCCTGATTGCCTATCGCTCTCTGCGAAGTTCATTCTATGCTGCCCACTGGCTGGTTACTCCCGGTACGGTCTGGATCGAAAACTGTGATAAAAAAATAGCTGCGCTGATACCTCTGCAACATGAAAGATAGCCTATGGATGAAATAACATCACACTCGGCACTGCACATAGTCGCCCTCGGCGGATTGGGCGAGATCGGCATGAACATGATGGCCTATCAGCATGGCGACGACATTCTGATCGTTGATTGCGGCCTGATGTTTCCCTCTCCCGACATGCTCGGAATTGACTACGTTATTCCGGATATCAGCTGGCTTCGTGAGCGTGCCGAAAACGTCCGCGCCATCTGCCTGACTCACGGCCACGAAGATCACATCGGCGCCCTCCCCTTTGTTCTGCAGGAGCTGAATGTCCCGGTCTACGGCACGGCCCTGACGCTGGGGCTGGTCAGCGCCAAGCTGGAGGAATACAAACTGGACGGAGCGGTCGAAATGATCACCGTTGTTCCCCGGCAGAGTGTCCTGATCGGCTGTTTTCAGGTCGAGTTTCTGCGGGTAGCCCATTCCATTGTCGATGGCTGCGCCCTGGCGATAACGACTCCGGAGGGAGTGATAATCCATACCGGCGACTTCAAGATTGACCACACCCCGGTTGACGGCCAACTGACCGATCTGGCCAGCCTGTCGCGCTACGGCGAAGCGGGAGTTCTGGCGCTGTTGTCCGACTCAACCAACGTGGAGCGCGAGGGATATACCCTCTCCGAAAAGTACGTCGGTGAAGCGTTCGCGGATATGTTCCCGAAATGCTCCGGCCGGATCATCGTTGCAACATTCTCCAGCAGTATTCACCGGGTGCAGCAGGTCATCGACGCAGCGGTCCGGTGCGGCAGAAAGATCCTGTTGAATGGCCGGTCGATGATCAAAAACGTCCAGATTGCCCGTGAACTTGGTTATCTGACCGTCTCCGACGAGCATTTAATGGATCTGCGGGAACTCCCCCACCTTCCGCCGGAACAGGTCTGTATCATCTCCACCGGCAGCCAGGGGGAGCCGATGAGCGCCCTGACCCGCATCGCCATGGATGATCACAAGCAGATCAAACTGGAGCGGGGCGACACCGTCATCCTCTCTTCACGGGTTATTCCGGGCAATGAGCGGACCATTTCGGAGTTGATCAACCATCTCTACCGCCGCGGAGCCGAAGTCTTCCACGAAAGGGTGTCCGAGGTCCATGTTTCCGGCCACGCCAGCCAGGAAGAGCTAAAACTGATGCTCAACACGGTTCAGCCCCGCTTCTTTATTCCGATCCACGGCGAATATCGTCACCTGGTCAAACACATCCAGTTGGCTCGCAAAGTCGGCATACCTGAGGAACGATGCATTCTGGCGACTAATGGCGAGGTGGTATCTTTCTACTCTGATACGGCAGCGATTATGGAACAGGTAGAATGCGGCAGGGTTTTTGTCGATGGCAAGGGGGTGGGCGATGTCGGCAGAATGGTGCTGAGAGACCGGAAGCATCTGTCTGAAGACGGCATGATCGTCGTCATCATCGGCATGAACATGTCAACAGGCGCGGTCATTTACGGTCCCGACATCGTCTCACGCGGCTTTGTCTTTGAAGATGAAAGTCAGGAGTATCTTGAAAATGCCCGCAAGGTGGTGGCATTCGCACTGGAGGAGATTAACACTGAAATGCGCTGTGACGCTGACGAAGTCAAGACGGCGGTCCGCCAGGCTCTCCGCCGTTTCTGCAAGAAGACCATCGAGCGAAGGCCGGTGATTTTGCCGGTGATTATGGAGATGTAACCAAGATGAAGTTTACGTTGCTTCGGGGCTTCACGCCGCTTTCTTGAGTATTTTCCGGCAATAGCTGTTCAAACTTTCCCCTTGCTGCATTGCCCGTATGGCAAGCGTCTGGTGCAACTCTTTTTCAACCCGGATCACGAACCGTCCGGAATAGGCTTTGGAGGCGGTCGCTTTTGGAAGCGGCCTGTCTTCTTTTTTGTACAACTCAATAGCTTCCGCCACAACGTCACACAGCTCCTTGTAAACGGCAGTCTCATCATCGCCATGTATCCCACCCCGCAAAAGGCCGGGACATGTTCCTATATAGCACCCATCCTCCGCTGACCATTGAACAACCTTCAAATACTCGTCTCCCGGTTTCATCTTTTTGTCTCCTCTATCGATTCGCGCACATCCCGTTCCTGGTAAGATTTCGCATCATCACCCGGTTTACCGGAAAGTGTGATCGGCATGGAACAGTCCGGATGTAAAAAGTTTCGGTGGCTTCCTTTTCCGCCTCTGTTGATAAATCCGGCCTTCTCCAGATCGGCTATAAGTTCTCTGATTTTTCTTGGCATGGGTAATGATACTATGATGATACTATGATGTCAATTATTGACATGTCTCAAATTGAAATCCAAGAGCATAAAACCAGAAGCGGGACCGGCTCTGCGCCGGTCCCGCTTCTGGTTCAATCATGAAGAGTCCGCCTACATAACCACTATCCGCGCAAACCGGCGCTTACCGATCTGGACGATATACTCACCGGTGGCCGTCAGCTCAAGATTGGTGTCGCTGACCTTTTCTCCATCCAGTTTGACGCCCCCCTGATCAATCGCGCGGCGCCCCTCGCCGTTGGATTTGGTCAGACCGGCTTCGGTCATGGCCCTGGCCAGCAGAACCACGCCGTCGGTCATAGCAAACGTCACCTGCGGCATATCTTCCGGAATCTCGTTCTCCTTGAAACGCTTGACAAAATTTTCTTCCGCAATCTCTCCGGCCCCGGTGCCATGAAAACGTGAAACGATTTCGCGCCCCAGCTGTTTTTTGGCGGCCATCGGATGAAGCGAATGATTCTTGAGGTCACACTTCAGCGTTTCAATTTCTGCCAGAGTCAGATCGGAAAGGAGTTCGTAGTATCGAAGCATCAGATCGTCCGAAATCGACATGATCTTGCCGAAGATTTCGTCAGCCGGTTCATTGATACCGATATAGTTGCCGAGCGATTTGGACATCTTGTTGACGCCATCTAACCCTTCCAGAAGCGGCATGGTCAGAACACACTGCGGCGACTGTCCCCATTCCCGCTGCAGTTCACGCCCCATCAGCAGGTTGAACTTCTGATCCGTCCCCCCCAACTCAACATCGGATTTCAAGGCAACGGAATCATACCCCTGGATCAGCGGATAGAGGAATTCGTGAATGGCAATCGGCTGCTGGTTGGCAAAGCGTTTGGAAAAGTCATCCCGTTCCAGCATGCGGGCCATGGTGCATTTGGATGCCAGGGCGATCATGCCGCTTGATCCCAGTTCGTTCAACCAGGTCGAGTTGAACACAACCGTTGTCTTTTCCGGATCGAGAATTTTGAACACCTGTTCCTTATAGGTTTCGGCATTCCTCAGTACATCCTCGCGGGTCAACACCTTGCGAGTCTCGGATTTGCCGGTCGGGTCACCGATCATGCCGGTAAAGTCACCGATCAGAAAGTTGACTTCGTGACCCAGTTGCTGGAACTGGCGCAGCTTCTGGATCAGCACGGTGTGTCCGAGATGGAGGTCGGGCGCGGTCGGATCGAAGCCGGCCTTTATTTTCAGGGGTACACCGGTAGAGATGGATTTCGCCAGCTTCTCTTCCAGCTCCTTTTCGATCAGCACTTCAACGGTGCCGCGTTTGATAACGGCCATCTGTTCGGCTACGGACATGAAACAACTCCTTAGCAGGGAATATTTATACGTTCAATACTTACCGCCTTGCCGCTCTGTTCATCGACACCGATCACAACAGCATTCAGTCGGATATCCTTCTTGGCAACTTCAAACTTGGCCGGTAGCTGGGTCAGGAAACGGTGAATCGTCTCTTCCTTCCCCATACCAATAACCGAATCGAAGCTGCCGGTCATGCCTGCATCGGTCAGAAAGGCCGTCCCTTGCGGGAGAATCCGTTCATCGGCGGTCTGGACGTGGGTATGCGTTCCGATCAGGGCGCTGATCCTGCCATCCAGATACCATCCCAACGCTGATTTTTCCGAAGTTGCCTCGGCGTGAAAATCGACCAGCACAATCGGAGTTTCCTGTTTGAGGCGCTCTATTTCACGATCGGCAACCAGGAACGGACACTCCAGGGTTTTCATAAAAACGCGCCCTTCCAGATTAAGAACCGCAACCTTAACCCCTCCGGGGGTTGTAAGGACCGCGCTTCCGGTTCCGGGCGCTCCGGCCGGATAATTGGCCGGACGAAGTATGCGCCGGTCGGCTAGAACCAGCGATACCTGCTCTTTTTTGTCCCAGATGTGGTTGCCACCGGTCAGCAGGTGGATGCCGTGACCGAACAGCTCCTTGGCAACCTCGACCGTCAGTCCAAAACCACCGGCAGCATTTTCGCCATTGGCGATCACGATATCAACCGTATGCCGGTCCACAAGACGGTGCAACTCGCGAGACAGCGCCTGCCGTCCCGGCTTGCCGATTATATCACCCACAAATAATATTTTAACGGGCATATTCGACGGAACGTGTTTCGCGTATTACGTTAACTTTGATCTGGCCGGGATAGGTCATCTCGGCTTCAATTTTCTTCGCAATATCACGGGCCATGACCACCGACTGATCGTCGCTGACCAGTTCACTGGCAACCATGACGCGGATTTCCCGACCGGCCTGGATCGCAAATGACGACTGCACGCCGCTGAACGAAGTGGCAATACGCTCCAGATCGCCAAGGCGTTTGACATAGGTTTCCATCATCTCGCGTCGCGCACCGGGACGGGCGCCGGAAAGCGCATCGGCGGCCTGTACCAGAATCGCCAGCACCGAATTCGGTTTTTCATCTTCGTGATGCGCCATGATCGCATGAACGATCTTTGGTGTTTCACCGTATTTACGGGCCAGCTCAGCGCCGATGACCGCATGCGAACCTTCAACTTCATGATCAACCGCTTTGCCCAGATCATGCAGCAGACCGGCGCGTTTGGCCTGTTTGACGTTAACTCCCAGTTCTGCCGCCATGATTCCGCAGAGGAACGCCACTTCAAGCGAATGGAGGTAGACGTTCTGGGTGTAGGAGGTACGGTATTTGAGGCGACCGATCAACTTGAGGACTTCCGGATGGATACCGTGAACGCCAAGATCAAAAGCGGCCTGTTCTCCGGCTTCCTTGATTGAATGTTCCACTTCTTCGGTCGATTTTGCCACAACTTCTTCGATGCGACCGGGGTGGATACGGCCATCGGCCAGCAGTTTTTCGAGCGACAGGCGGGCAACTTCGCGACGAACCGGGTTAAAACCGGACAAAATAACCGCTTCCGGGGTATCGTCGATAATCAGGTCAATTCCGGTAGCAGCTTCAAGAGCACGGATGTTCCGGCCTTCACGACCGATAATACGTCCCTTCATCTCGTCGGACGGCAATGGCACAACAGATACGGTACGTTCGGCGACATACTCGCCGGCATACCGTTGAATGGCTAGTGCCATGATTTCCTTTGCTTTTTTATCGCCGGTTTCTCGTGCTTCGTCTTCTATCGTCCTGATAATTTTGGCGGCATCGTGCTTGGCCTCGCTCTCCATCGCGTTCATCAGTTCTTTCTTTGCTTCGGCGGCAGACATGCCGGAAATCTGCTCAAGTCGCGCGTTTTGAATATCGACCGCTTTTTTAAGTTCCGCATCGCGCAGGTCCAAAACCTGTTCTTTCTGAGAAATCGTCTGCTCTTTTTTGAGAACATCCATCTCCTTCTGGTCGATTAGTGCCGCTTTTTTGTCGAGATTTTCTTCCTTCTGAACCAGTCTTTTTTCAAGTGCCTGAAGATCCTTGTTTTTTTCGTTTGTTTTCCGTTCATGCTCTTCCTTGGCCTGCAGCGCCAGATCCTTGGCCTTGAGCTGTGCCTCTTTGGTGATGGTATCCGCTTCTCTCCGGGCATCGTCAAGCACCTTGCCGGCGAGCTCTTCGGCCTGCTTCAGAATTGATCCCGAATCCTTCTTGTTGAGCTTGTTGCCGGCAAAATAAGCTCCGGCAGCGACAATCAGAGTAATGATAACGCTAATAATCACTTCCATTCCATCAACCTCCTCTATATAAAATCCGGGTCGCCTGGCAACTCCGGTTACTTCTCCCTATACAGTTACTGCGAAATGCGAACAATACGAGTGGCGGAAACAATTATTTCCATTGGAATATCATGAATATCCACCGGTATCGCTCCATCTGTCAGCTGAAAATCATGGCACAGTCCAATCAGCTGAGACGTGCAGCCGGGGTGATGCAGAAACCGGTCATAAAACCCTTTCCCGTAACCGATACGGTGTCCCGATAGATCAAAAGCGACTCCCGGAACGAGGATCATATCGGCTTCATCGGCCTGATGATCAACGCCGGTCGGACACGGCTCCAGAATACCGAACGCCCCTTCCTGCAACATTTCAATCCGTTCAACCGGGCGAAATACCATCTGATGCCCGCAGACGGCGGGATACAAAACCCGTTTCCCCGTTTGCAACGCATCGCGCAGAATCATTTCCGTATCAGTCTCATTATGAACCGGCGCATACAACGCAACGCATTCAGCCCGAGCATACTCATCAAGCGAGAGCAGGTTGAGTTGCGCGGCCCGGCTGGATGCACACCACGCCTCATGGCTGAGCGCACGGCGCTGTGACAACATCTGCGAACGGAGCGAATGCTTGGGCATACGAGATTCTTTCAATACTGAGCGTACGGAATTGCCCCGAAGTGGCATCGGGAAGGTCGACCAGGGAGGACTGAAGAGGCAAAAAAGCCTTGAGTGCCGCAGGCACGCGTGCGTAACACGCCCACATCACCCGGAAGCGTTTTTTTCCTCCAGTGAGGATATATTCAACGGGCGTGACATTATTTCAATCAGACGTGTAGATTACAACGTGTGACGAACCCGACCGATAGTGTAATAATACGAATATATGATCAAGTCTCCCTGAGAGACCATGTAAAATCAGACCGTATCCAACGCAGCAATCATTGAACCGATTCTGCTATCGTCAATGGCGTCCAGCTCGCGACAGGAGCGGAGTTCCAGCAGTTCTTCAGAGGCATTCAGCAACGCCAGCGTCAGCACCAGCTGAGCATCGCTGCTTCTCAGAGCGCTGCCGATCTCGTGAAGTTTCCCATTTACAAAAGCTTCAACCGCCTTTACTTTCTCTTCGGAAGCCGAACTCCGTACTGAAAGTTCGCGGCCAAGGACTGTAACTGCATGGCTTTTTTTCATTCAAAGACCACGATCACGTATTAAATCCCGTCCAGCTTGCCGAGAATGGCATCAACACGTAACTTGATACCCTCACGGTCATCTGAAAGCCGCTGAATTTCTTCGTTGAGATACGCGTTCTCTTCTTTGAGCGCAGTATACTTTTCAATGATGTCGCCTATTTTCTTTTCGAGTACTTCTATAAGTTCCTGGTTCATGGGTTCTGTCTCCTTTCGAGGTTGCACACTATACGAAGTGGCTGCCACAAAGTCAAGCCCTAATTGATTGAAATCGCAGAGTTCCGCGACATTGTTCCCCTTTCTGCGCCGTGACTTTTCAGGCTTGGAAAAGGGCATCTGCAAACTCCTGCGGATCAAAGTCGCGCAGATCTTCTATTGATTCACCAACACCGATATATCGAACCGGCAAGGCAAATTCGTGGCTGACCGCCACCACAATCCCTCCCTTGGCAGTGCCATCCAGCTTGGTCAATGCCAAACCGGTGACTCCGGCAGCCTCTTTAAAGAGTCGAACCTGGGAAACCGCATTCTGACCGGTTGCAGCATCCAGAACCAGCAGGGTTTCGTGCGGCGCACCGGGGATCTCGCGGTCAATAACGCGTCGGATCTTCTTCATCTCCTCCATCAGGTTCACCTTGGTATGCAGCCGACCGGCCGTATCTATGATCAAAATATCAACACCACGGGCGACCGCGGCCTTACAGGCATCAAAAACAACCGCCGACGGGTCGGCACCTTCCTTATGCCGGATGACCTCCACCCCGGAGCGATTACCCCAGGCGATCAACTGCTCAGCTGCGGCAGCCCTGAAGGTATCGGCGGCGGCCAGCAGCACTTTGCTGCCTGAGGCCGAGAAACGCGATGCCAACTTGCCGATGGTCGTAGTCTTTCCGACCCCGTTGACACCGATGACCAGCAGCACAAACGGTTTTTGGCCACCAATGGCAAGCGGCTGATGATGAGCCGTCAAACGGGCCATAATCTCCTCTTTCAGTGCCGACCGCAACGCCTCGCCATTTTTCAACTCATTACGCCCCAGGCGCTGCTCCAGTGTGCGAATCAACTCCACCGTGGTCTTGACACCAATATCGGAGGTAATCAGGATTTCTTCAAGCTCCTCAAGCGTATCGGCATCGATCGTCTTTTTTCCAAGCACCAGGGCATCGATACGCCCCACCAAACCATCCTTGGTTTTTTTTAAACCGGACTTCAATCGTTCAAAAAAACTCGGTTTTGTCGTTTTTTCCTGCACTGGCGGCTCCGGTACCAGCTCCGGCACCAGCTCGGGTACCGGTTCGGGTACCGGTTCGGGTACCGGAGCTGGTTCGGAAACCGGCGCCTCAGGCGATACCTCTGAAATATCGACAGTTTTTTCCACACCGGATAGTTTATCGACCAGTCCCCTGAAAAAGCCTTTTTTCCCCTGTGGTTCCATCAAATCTCCTTTTTCAGTTCAGTAACTGCCCGACGAAAGCTGTGTAATGCCTGCGCTACCGGACAGCTGCGTGCAATATTCATAACCAGCGAATAATCCTGATCGATGCAACCGATAATCAGATGCCCCCCGCCGGAAGTTATCACGACATCCTCCACCGTTCCCAACTGTTCGGTACTCTTCATTTCCTTGATGCGAGTCAGAATAATGCCCTCATGAGCAGCGATGAAGCGCATATCGTAAGGATCACAGTGACACCGCTCAACAACCGCCTCGCCTTCCCAATCGACCAGAATGGCCCCGACCGCGTGCGGCACCCGATCCACCAGATCCATTAATACAGCTTCGAGTGACATGAGACGCTCCCGATTCAGGGTTTGCTGTTGCATGATATCATAATTTACCGGCAACAGGTGAGTAACACCACCGTTAATGCAATCGTACCGAAACCATCCGCGACGCCCCCGGTTCTTCCATCGTGATGCCGTAGAGAGTGTCTGCCACCTGCATGGTAGCCTTGTTGTGGGTAATGATGATGAATTGAGATATATCACTCATTTCCCTGACCATTTCATTAAAGCGGCCAATGTTGGCGTCATCCAGCGGAGCGTCAACCTCATCCAGCAGGCAGAACGGGGTCGGTTTGATCAGAAAGATCGAAAAAATCAGCGCCACGGCGGTCAACGCCTTTTCCCCTCCCGAAAGCAGCGTCACATTTTGCAATTTCTTGCCGGGGGGTTGCACGATGATATCGATACCGGTCTCGAGCAAGTCTTCTTCATCGGTAAGACGCAATTCGGCCCGTCCGCCGCAGAACAGGCGCGGAAATACTTCCTGAAACTTGGCATTAACCAGGTTGTATGTTTCCTGAAAACGCTGACGGGTAGTGCGGTTTATGCGTTGAATCGCCTGCTGCAGACCACGGAGCGACTCTTCCAGATCATCTTTCTGACCGGTAAGAAACGTAAAACGCTCCTCCATCCCAGCACACTCCTCGATCGCCATCAGGTTGACTTCACCCATCTCGTCCAAAAGCCGCTGTAGTTCCGCCAGTCGTACCCGGCCGGCCGCTTCGTCAAATTCAGTTAACGCCAGCTTTGCCAAAGCATCGGACATGGAGATACGACTCCGCTCCTGCAGAGCCTGCTCCAAATGTTCCCCCTGCATGGTCAGCGTCGAGAAACGGAGTTTGAGTTCGGCCTGGGACTGCCTGACGGCGTCCCCCTCCTCGCGGGCCTTTTTGAGCTGTGTCTCGATCAGATTCAGTGCAGCTCCCGCCTCCTCAAAACGGCCACGGGCCGTAGTCAGCCTGCCCTCGGATTCCACCTGATCGCGGACCAGATATTCCAGCCGCTCCGTTGCGGCCTGTATCTCGACGTGAAGCTGCTGTCTGGCAACATCACCGGATGCAATTTCCTGCCGGTCGGCGGCCATGCGCCGCACGATCTCTTCCGTCTGCCGTTCCAGATTCGAAATGGCACGCAGACCGGCATCACGCTGTTCCTTTATCGTAGCGGTCTGTACCCGGATAGCGGTCACCCGTTCGCGGACGACAGCCAACAGTTCGCGCCGGGCATCAAGCTCATTCTTCAAACGTACCGTTTCCTGTTCCAGCCCCTTTGAGGCGTCGCCGGTCTGAACTATCCGTTCACCAGCCAGTTTCAGCTCCGCCTCCAGAGTAGTGCGTTCTTCATCCAGATTCTCGGCCTCCACGGCGTGGACATCAAGACGATCTGCAATGCGGACCCCTTCATCATGCGCCTGTTGACGGTCTTTCAACAGCCCGGTCAGCTTCAGTTCGGCACGATGCAGCTCTCCACCACCGCTTTTAAGCTCTTCTGTGACCTCCTGACTCTGGCGCCGCAGATCGTCGCGCTGGGCGCCAAGTGTCGCAGTTTCTTCTTCCAGCCGGACCAGGTGAAGCTCCAGCTCCCTGATTTCACGCTTCTTATGAATCAACCCGTTGTCCACCTGTTCCCCTGAACCGCCACTGACGATCCCGCCGTGGGCGACCATATCTCCGGACCGGGTAACAAAGATCAGCCCCGGATGCTGACGGGCCAATCCGAGCGCCCCGCCAAGGTCCTCAACCAGCATGATGGTAGCCAGCAGATTCAGGATCAATCCGGAAAACGGGCCAACGACCTGCACCAGTTCCACCAAAGGAACAGCTCCCGTTACCGTGGGCGGGTCTCCAGCCGGACATTCGAGCGGCAGCGCAATGCCGGCCCGCCCTCCATTTCCGGCTTTCAGAAATTCCAGTGCATCAATGGCATCCCGGTCGTCAGAACAGAGGATACACTGCAAGCGTTCCGCCAGCGCCGACTCCAGCGCCGGTTCCAGTTCGGAGGGGGCCTGAATGGCATCGGCCAGCACACCGCTGAAACGGGAGCGGCGGGAAGCATCCTTCATCAACGTGCGTACCCCTTGACCAAAACCGGCAAACTGTAATTCCAGCTCTTTAAGCGAATGAAGCCGCGAGGAGCTGCGATTCAGTTCGTCCCGGCGCCCCTGCCACTCTTTCTCAACCTCGGGAAGCCTCCGTTTCAGATCATCCTCTCGTCCGCGCAGAGAAGAAACGTGGGCCTGCAACTCCTCCTGCTCCAGCCGGCTGTCCGCAATTTCTTTCTCCAGTCCGTCCCCCCTCCGGCGCAGCTCTTCACGACGTTCGGCCAACTGCATCGCCTCACGGGCATGGCGGTCGATCCGTTCACGGAGTACGGCCACGCGTCTTTGGGCATTCTCGAAACGGCTCTTGAACTGGGACACCTCGGCCAGCGCGGTAAAAAGCTCCCGGCGGCGATTCTCCAGATCCCGGTTCAACTCCGCTTCGGCAATCTGATGCCCGACCAGAGCCTCATCTGCCTGCGCCAGTTCCTCCTGCATTCCGGCGGCATCAACATCTCCGGTGTCACGGCGAAGTTCAAGCACCCTTTTCTGTTCACTGTACTCCTTAAGCCGTCTATCCAGCTCGGCCGCTTCCGCCCCCAGTCGCATCAAGCGCCCATCCAGCCCGGCGAGTTCCTTGCGCTGAAATTCCAGCCCGTTTCCGGTCGTACTGAACTCACTCCTGACGCGGAAAATATCCTCCTGGACAACTGTCAGCTTTTTCTCAGCCTCCAGCAACGTCACGCGAGCCTCTTCAGTCTGTGCTTCTCCCACAGCCGAAGCGGCAAAAACCGCACGAATCCGTTCATTGAGCGCCGCCAGTTCCTGCTCCGCCCCACTCCGCTGCCTCTGGATCTCACGGAATTCCCGTGCGGTAAAGAGCAGTTCGATTTCCCGCAGTTCGTCGCGGTATTCACGGAATTTTTCGGCTTTCTTGGCCTGGCGCTGCAATGACGACAACTGCCGCCGGATCTCTCCCAGAACGTCGGCGAGACGGGCCAGATTTTGAC
>Ga0118677_10002111_pt1 | contig 40703 bp, 33 predicted proteins | sample AliMusrvi5mmetaG_FD_86154 | JGI IMG/M metagenome (GOLD analysis project Ga0118677, IMG submission 86154)
GAGCACCACGTTTTGCGCGGTGTCGCTGAACTCCAGCGTGGCGAGCCGCCCGACCAGGTCTTCATCGACCTTGCTTGATGCAAAGTCAAACCCGGCCAGATCCCGGTGCAGAGGGAACTTGGCCGCCTTCATCTGATGACTCACTGACGCCATCGCGCGGTAGGTGTGCTCGGCCTGCAGCAAGTGCTCGATCAACCACTTTGAGGACGCGATTCCCGTGTCCCCTTGGGCCGTCAAATCTTCCCAAGCGCCGACCATGCCGCGCAGACGCAGTTCCTTGAGCTCGGTGATGACATCACTACGCATGGTTGACCTCCACGGCATTGCTGGTCGCATCCATGGCACTGCGCAGACTGTCGTACCTGCTGGTATTGGCCAGCGGCGCCACCTTGAGTTGCAAGGTGGTTTCCACCGATTGCGGCACTGGTGTGGCGTTGAGCCTGGCCAGCACATTGAGGACGTGTTCCGCGCTGAGCGCGCCGGACTTGATGACCAATTCAACGGCTACCAGCACGGCATCCAGCCCCGCAGTGGGGACGGCGGCGAGCACCTGCGCCATGATCTTGTCGCCGCCTGCATGGCGCAGTAGGCCCTGCCTCAATCGCTGCAGCGGCGCGGGCATGTCGGTAAAGGGCGCACCATTGCGCAGCGCACCGGGCTTGCGCTGCACCAGGTCGATGTAGTGCTGCCAGTCGTAGCTGATACGGCCACGGCAGATGAGTCGCTCGTGGCTGGCGACGATGGCGTCATTGGCCACGATGCTGACCCGATTCGGGTACAGCCGGGTGCTGACTTTGTGGCCTGCGAATTCACACGGCGCCGAATAACGGTTGCGTGCCACCGTGACCAAGCAAGTGCTGCTGACCCGAGCCGGGTTCTCGACATAGCCATCAAACGGCGTTGGCATTGGCATCATCTCAAGGCGTTCTTGTTCGAGCACCTCCAGCACACTGCATTCCTTGAACTCGGGGTGGCGCAATTCGCTCCACAGGGTCCGGCAGCGCTCGCCCAACCAGGCGTTGAGCTCGGCAAATGATCCCCACTGAATCTTCTGCGCGTCCAGCCAGATGCGCCGGCGGCTGTCCTGCACGTTCTTCTCCACCACGCCTTTCTCCCAGCCCGATGCCACGTTGCAGAAGTCCGGGTCGAACAGGTAGTGCGCGCACATCGCTGTAAAGCGCGCATTGACGACACGACCCTTGCCTTTCTTGACCTTGTCCACCGCCGTCTTCATGTTGTCGTAGATGCCGCGTCGGGCAATACCCTCCAGTGCAGCGAACGAGCGGGTGTGGGCATCGAACAGCATTTCATGACCCTGACTGGGGTAGGCCACCAGCCAGAATGCGCGGCTGAAACATAACTTCAGATGGGCAACCTGGAGCTTGTAGTACAGGCCACCGACCACCATGCCTTCGTCGCTCCAGTCAAACTGGAACGCCTCACCTGGCGTAAATGTCAGAGGCACAAAGGCTTTGGGTGCCTTGCCTTCAGTGTCACGCCACTCCCGAATGAAATCGGTGACGCGGCTGTAGCCTCCCGTATAACCCGCAAGCCCGATTTGAGCAAACAGGGCTTTGGCTGTGCGCCGGTTCTGCTTGGCTCGGTGGGAATCGGCCTCGAGCGCCAACACCAATGCCTCGTGAAACGCCGTGAGTTTGGTGGGCTTGTCTTTGCGCCGGTAGGTTGGTTTGTCCACCTGCGGCGTATCTCGCACCCATTTGCGTATCGTGTTGCGCGACAGTCCCGTTGTCTTGGCTATCTCGTGCAGCGACTTCTTGTCGCGTGAGTACAGCCGTTTGATTTTCCCCAAAATTTCCATGGTGATCACCTTTTTTGCTCCTGCCTAAAAATCAGGCAGAGCCAGTAAAACACCTGGGTCAGTTTTGGGTCGGCACAACCTCTATAAGTGGGTCAGTTTTCGGTCGGCGTCAACAGCCAGTGGCTTGCAGACGCGCCACTTCCAGCGCCAGGTCGATCGCCAGGACCAACTCATCGAGCCGAACCGGTTTGGCGAGGTAGCGGAAAAAACCGGCGGCCAGGCCGTCTCGGATGTCATCGGGCATGGCATTCGCACTAAGGGCCAGCACCGGAATCTGACGAGTAGCCGGGTCGCCTCTCAGGAAGGACAAGAGTTCAAGTCCGCTCATATCCGGCAGATTGAGGTCCAGCAAAATCACATTGGGTCGGTGGCTGCGCGCCATGTTGAAGCCCTGTGCCGCATCCGGCGCGCCCAACAAATGCAGATCGGGTCGGTCGGCGATCAATTGCCGAACCAGTTCCATATTGGCCGGATTGTCTTCCACATACAAGACGCTGTGCTGCTGGGTTCCGCCCTGCGGCACAGCTTCTTGTGCCAGCGCTGGTCGCTGCGTCGCAACCGTCACCGGCACTGCCACAAGCGGGAGCTCGAACCAGAACATTGAACCTACGCCCTCCACGCTTTCGACGCCAATGGTGCCCCCCATTATTTCAACCAGGTGTTTGGATACCACCAGCCCGATGCCGGTTCCATCGATCAAACCATGCTCCTGCCCAAGGCGGTTGAAAGGTTGAAATAGATGGGTCAGTTTGTCTGCACTCAGGCCTTCACCGCTGTCACGCACCTCAATGCGCAGGCGATCCGCGCCAACGCTGGCAAAACTGACCTGGACCGTTCCGCCCGGGCGGTTGTACTTAACGCCGTTGGAGAGCAGGTTCAAGAACAACTGCGTCAAGCGTACCCGGTCTGTCTGGACAAAGTACCGACGATCAAGCTCGGCAATGTTCAGGTGAATGTGATGTTGATCGGCCATCGGCTGAATCATGCCGGCGCAGTCGGCCAGGATGTCGGCCAGGCGAATGGCTTCCGGCAGGAGCGACAGATGGCCGGATTCGATCAATGACAAATCGAGAATTTCCGTAATCAGGCCCAGCAGATACCAACCGGCCTTGAGGATGTGGTCGATTCTGACTTTCTGGGCCGGTGTTGGCATTGGCGAGGTCGCAGCCGCCATTAACTGAGAAAATCCGAGAATGGCGTTCAGCGGTGAGCGCAGCTCATGGCTCATGCGCGAGAGAAAGTCGGACTTGGCCAGATTGGCCTTGTCCGCTGCCTTCACGGCGTTATCGAGCGCCAGGGCCTTTTCCTTCAAGGCCTGGTCAAGATGAATGCGATCTGAAATATCGGCCAGCAAGACATGGTGCATCCTTGCGCCGACACCGTCTTGTGTGACCCTGGCCTCCATGTGGGCCCAAAAGGTTTGCCCCTCTTTCGTCACCATGCGCAGTTCGCTGGACTGCGTCTGGCCGCTCTCGACAAGTCGCTTCAGGTGAAGGTAGTAAGCATCCTGATCGTCCTTGAGGATGAAACGATTGAATGGCTGTTTGATCAGCGCACCGCGGTCCATCCCGAGCAGCTTTGCAATGGTGAGGTTGGCCTTCAGTATGCTGCCCGAATCGCTCAGGCTGAGATAACCGACTGGCGCCAGTTCGTACAGATCAAAGTAACTGGCACGCTCTTCATCAAGTTGCAGCTGGATGCGGCGCAACTCGTCGTTCTGCATTTCCAGCTCGATCTGGTGCACGCGCAACTCGTGCAGTGACTGCAGCAGTTGCTCGCGTGACAAGGCGTCGTCGCCCAGGGCCGCTTGCGCAAAGCGCTCACTGACCATCGCCGTGGCGCGCTGTTTTAATGCCGACATCAAAGGGGACTGATGCGCGTCGTTAGCATCCATGGGGCGCCTCCGGCGTCGGGTTGTAGTGTCCGATTATCACCGGTTTGCAAACGATTCGGCTACCGGGTCAAGGTCCCCTGGCCGGTGCAGTTCTAGCAGCCGCTGGCGGTCACGCCCTTGCCGTTGTCCTGAATCGTCAAGACGCTGGTCGCGGCGGCGCCGAGCGCATCAACCACCGTGATGGTGATCGGGTAGGTACCCGAGAGCACATAGTCAGCCACGCCCCCTGGTGTGATGCAGCGTGTGCCGCTCACGGGCGAGGGTCCGACGGTGAGCGTTGAGCCAGTGAACTCGCCGACCGGCACGCTGCTGAGCAGCAGGTCACTGGTGAACGTGCGGTAGGGGCCGGTGCCGTTCTGGATCGCCAGCGCAATCGGCGCCGTGTAGTCTTCACCAATGCTCAGGGCAGCAGGCGAGAGCACAAGCACAGCAGGCGTCGGCAGGTTGGTCGTCGCGGTCAGCGTCAGCAGGCTGCTTTGTCCCAGCGCATCAATCACGGCCACCGTGGTGATGCCACCATGGAGCAAGGTGGCACTGAAACTGTCGCCACTGTTGCTCACCGAGCCCGGGACCAGCGTGGCAATGGCGGGATTGTTGACAACCAAACCATAGGAAGGAGATCCGCCGCTGACGCGGAAGGTCAGGACATCGCCGACATTGGCCGTGGCCGCGCTCGGCGTCACGACCAGTGGTGTCGAAGTGGTGCCGGAAACGGTGACACTGAGGCTCTGCGTTGCACCCACTGCATCGGTAATCACAACGCTGGAGCTGCCAGCGGCCAGGCCGACGATGCTCAGTGTGCCCGCCGTCACGCTCGCCGTGGCGTTGACCACGTTGCTGCTGACGACGCGATACGGCGGGGTTCCGCCGCCGATGGCGTAACTCGGTGCAGCACCGGTGGCAATTGTGATGGATGGCGGTGCCGTGGTGAACAAGGCCAGAACCGGTGTCACCACCGTGCCACTGGCCGCCTGCACGGTCACGGCCAGTGACAAGCGTGCATGGGCGGCATCAAAAACGCTGAGTGTTGCCGTGCCGCTCGATACACCGACCAGGCTCAGGCTGCTGCCCACGACGCTGGCCGTCACCACAGCCGGATTGCTGCTCACTACTTGGTAGCCGGCGCTGCCGCCACCGATTGTGTAACTGGCAGTGCCGGCCACAGCCAGCGTCACGCCAGTCTCGGGCGCCATCAGGTAGAACGCGGTGGCGGTGCCGGCACCGAGTACGGTGACGTCCAGTGTGACCGACAGGTTGGATGAATCGAAAACAACAATTTGTGCCGTGCCGGCGCTGTTGCCAGGGACGATCAGGCTGGTGCCGCCGAGCAGCGTAGCCGGCGAAACCGCGCTGTTGCTGCTGACCACCAGGTAGGGCGCTGCGCCACCACTGATGGCGTAGCTCTGGGCCGAGCCCAGCGTGACCGTGACCGCACTGGGCGCTATCACCCGCAGCGCCGCGACCTCGGCCACCGCTGCAACCTCGTTGCGGTAGCCCGGAAAGCCATCACCACCACCGCAGGCGGCCAGTGTCAGTGTGGCCAGAAACAGGGCCAGGAAGCGGATCAATTGACCCTGCAGGCGGATGGTGGATTTCATATTGTTTTCCTCGACCGTTACTCTGGATATACCTTGTGCTGCGCTCAATGCAGTTGTTGCAGCTGCTGCTCGACAAACTGAAGCAGTTGCGCACTGAGCAGGCCGCCGTCGCGGGCGCGCATGAAGGCCTCAGCGGCATCACTGTCCTTGCCCTGCGCCTGTAGTGAAATTCCGATACCGACCAACCAGTTGGGCATTGCCGGATCGCTGCGCAGGGCGACAAGATAGTGCTGCACCGCTTCATCGTGGCGTTTGGCCCGCTGCAAGAGGACGGCATAAAACCCGTGGTATTGCGGCTCGTCGCCGGCTGTCTGAACGCCCTGTGCCAGTGTGGCCAGGGCGTGATCGGTGTCGCCACGTTCGAGTTCCAGTCGCGCCAGCGCCATGGAGAAGCCGGTCTCGGTCGGGCTGCGCTTCAAGCCCTCACGCAAGAGCGCTGCGGCATCGTCGAGTGCATTGACTTCCACCAGCAGTGTTGCCAGCAACTGGCGCGCTTTGACGTGGTCCGCGTTCCGGCCCAACGCCTGCTGCAGGATCTGGCGGGCATCAACGCTTTGCCCCTGCTGCAACTGCGCAACGGCTTGCTTGTACAGGTTGTCGGCCTGCTGTTGTGGCGTGAAATGCTTGTGCGAATTGGCCGGCGCCGCTGCAGCGGGCGAACTTGCTACGCCGAGCGCATCGAACGCCGCATCTTCAGGTGCCACGCGCGACGGCCGCTTGATCACCGCCTGCGCCAGTATTGGAGCGGAATCGACGGCAACCCTGACTTTGACTGGCAATGGCGCTTCGGCCACCGCTGCAAGCGTTGGCTGCGTCGGCACATCCAAAGTCGTTTGTGTGCGCATTGCGGCCACCGCTGGGCTCGATGCACTCAGTAACAGATTGGGCAGGACTGCGCTTGGCTGCAACACCACCCAGGCTGAGACCAGGCCAGCGATTCCCAGCGCCAGCACCCCGGCCAGCGTTGCCGCGCGCGGCGCCGAAGTGCCAGTGGCAGACACTGCGTGCACATCGCCCGCCAGTGGCTGGCTACGGCTGTCGGCATCATGGCGCTGCTCCAAATCCTGCAGCATCTTGTTGATCAGGCTCATAGTCGGTACACCCATGCAGCGGCAGCCAGGCAGCTGCCCAAAAGAATCAGCAGCAGAACACCTTGCCTGCCGGCCAGGGGCTGACCACGCAGCGATGCGGTGTCGCCCAATGCGGAAAGAACATCGAACGCGCCAACCGTCTTCTTGCCCTTGCCGTAGGCGCTGAGCATGGCCTTGTGCGCCACGATGTTGAGCAAGCGTGGCGTGCGATGCGTTCTTCTTTGCATCAGCCACAGCGCCAGTGGGCTGAACATGCGGCCACCGCCCCAACCCGCCACCCGCAGGCGGTGGTGCAGGTAGTAGTCGGGTTCGCTGCGCGAGAGCGGACCGAGGTGGTAGTCGAAGGTAATACGTTGTTTGAGTTGGCGGATGGAAGGATGGTTGAGCTTGGTCTCAAGTTCGGGCTGCCCAAAGATGATCACTTGCAGCAGCTTGCGCTTTTCTGTTTCCAGGTTGGTCAGCAGGCGCAAGGCCTCCAGTGTCTCGATCGGCATGGCCTGGGCTTCGTCCAGGCACAGCACCACGCGCTTGCCGTCGCGCGTGAGGTCCATCAACCGGTGCGTCAAGGCCCTTTGCAGTTGGTGCTGGTTCGGGTGAGCGTCAGGCGCGAATTCAAGGCCGAGTTCAGAGCCCAGTTCCATGAACAGGGACAGGGGTTCCAGATAGGGGTTGGGAATGTAGGCGACATGAAAGTCCGGCCCCAGGCTCGTGATGAGCTTGCGGCACAACAAGGTCTTGCCAGTCCCGACCTCGCCGGTGATCTTGATGAAACCCTCGCCTGTGCGCGCCGCAATCAGCAAGGTATTGAGTGCCTCCTGCGAGCCGCCCGAGGCAAAGAAATAGCTGGTATCGGGCGTGATACTGAATGGAAACTCCCGAAGACCAAAATGCGCAAGGTACATGGCGATGCCTAGTTGCGGGAGGCGCCTGGCGCGGTGGCGTCGAGGCGCTCAATGCGGCTCTGCGTGGCGGCGATGTCGTTGCCCCATGTGCTGTCGCCCTTGACCACGGTGGGCTTGAGTAGGATCACGAGTTCGCGTTTGACCGACTTCTGTTCGCCCCGGCTAAACAGGCTGCCTGCGGCCGGGACGTCGCCCAGGCCGGGGACCTTGGAGCGATTGTCGGCGCCGCTTTCGGTCATCAGACCACCAATTACGATCACCTGGCCGTCTTTGGTTTTGACCACGCTGTCGGTTTCGCTGATGCTGTTCACGGCAAAGGGCAGCGAACGGTCACCAGAAGATGAGATGATGGCAATCTTGTCGCGCACGGCAATGCTGTTGACCATCGAGTGCACGTGCAGCGTGATGCGGTCGCTGTCGTCAATTTGCGGGGTCACGTCCAGCGAAATACCGGAGAAAAAGGGCTGGTAGGTAATGGTCGGGTTGGTGGTGGTCGATGCGCTGCCGCCGGTGCCGGCCGTGATCTGGCCACCGGAGGCGTTGGTTACAAACGATTCTTCGCTGCCCACTTTCAGCACCGCTTTCTGGTTGTTCAGCGTCGCGATGCGCGGGCTGGAGAGCACGTGCACCTGCCCCTGGGTTTGCAGGAAGTTGATCAGCGCTGAAAAGTTGGTGAACTGCAGTGCCACGCCCAGGCCAGCCGAGAAGGCATTGGGCGTTGCCACGCCCAGAAGTTGGGTGTTCAACAGCGAACCCAGACTGGTGCCGGCGTTGATGCTACCGGCTGCGGAGCTCTTGGTGCCGTCGATCAAACTGGTATTGGCGCCGACCGACACCTGATGCCAGCCGCGATTGAAGCCGGCCCAGTTAATGCCCTGCTGCGAGTCGGAGTTCAGCTCAACGTCGATGATCTTGGCCTCGATGATGACCTGGCGTTCAATATTGACCTGCATGGCGCGCAGCATGCTCTCGATGAGACGCAGTTCCTTGGGCATGCCGCGTACCAGAATTGTTCCACTCATCTGGTTGACCGTCATGGCGCGGCCTTCGCTGCAGCCGTCTACGCCGCGCAGACGCTCGCCCAGCTGTGAATCACCCACATAGGAGACATCGGCGCGCGAGGAATTGCCGGCATTGCTGCTACCACTGCTGCCACCTCGGGGCTGCTCCTTGGCGATCTGGCAGCCCAGCACGGTGCGCAGCGCATCTTCCATCTCGCCCCAGACATCTGACTTTGAAATTGTGCTCAGTGCGCTGGCCTGGATCGAGGCATAGCTGCCGGTGCTGCTACCAGAAGCGCTACTGGCTGTGCTGTTGCCGATAGTGCTGCCCGACGCGGAGCCGCTGGAGCCGGAAGACGAGCCGCCAATCACCTGCAGATCACTCACACCGCGGCGCTGACCCAGGATGTAGTTGACCTGGTAAAGCGAAGTCCGCAACTCGGGTGGCTGAACGTAGATGCGTGTGCCGTCCAGCGTGTACTCATAGCCATACAACTCGCGCACCGCATCGAGCGCCTCGAACACCGTGACGTCCTTGAGGTTGACCGTCAACCGCTCGGCGGCCTTGACTGTCGTTGCAGTGGCACTGGTCGTTGCCTGCGCACCCGCTACCGGTGCTGGCGTCGGTGGCACCGTCTTGGGGCTGAGCAGGATGCTGTAGCGCGTTTCGGAAACAATGGCCATCAGCACCTGGTTGATCGGCGCATCAGTCACGACCAAATCGAAGCGTGCCTCCATCTGGCGCATGGATGTCTTGGGCATACCACCGCGCTGGGCAAGGCCACGGTGGCGGCCTTTTCTGCGGGCACTGCGGCTTGCTTGAGCGTGTCGCTGATGCGGTTCTGGGCCGAATGGTCCGGCTCTGGATAAAGGGAACTGCAGCCACACAAGACGGCGACCGCGCAGGGAACTAGAACTCGTTTCATTGACCTTCTCCATTCAACACTTTGGTGCCGGGTTCAGTCCCGCCGCGCACAGGCTTTGACAGGTAAACCTTTTTTCTGACCGCAGGATTCATGCGCAAATCGGCCTTGGCCCCGTCCTTTTGCATCAGCACACCCTGTGAACCAATGGACAGCAGCCTGGCGCCCTGGTAACTTTCGCCGACACGAATCAGCTGGCCGTCGATGACGGCGAACTGGCGTTTGGCGCCCATCACAATGATTTGCACGCCGGCCGGTTCAGGATCAGGGGCCGCTGTATCGCCACCTGCTGGCCGTGCTTGTGCTGCCAGCCATTGGGCAGCCGGCCGGGTGGGATCGTTTGGCAGGACGGTCTGCGCCGCAGCACTTGCAAGCAAAGCGCAAAACAGCCAGGCCAGGATGCTGGAACGGTAGACGTTTTTCATGCTTCTTCCGTTTCAGCCCAGAGGCGATTCGGCGCGGTCGCTCACGGTGTAAATCGTTAGCATCAGCGTCGCTTGCGGGTAGGTTTGAACATCGAGCTTGACCTTGGCCCAGAACAGCCGGTTAGGGTTGGCTTGCAGGCTCTGCAGATAAGGCATCAAGCTCAGGTACTCGCCGCGCACAACCACCTCAACCCCGTGCTTGTACAGCGACTGACGCTGTTTGGTCGCAGGTGCTGCTGTTGCGCTGCCCGGGGCAGCAGCGGACGCGGTTGGTGACTTGTAAATCTCTTCCGGTGCCAGTGTCTTGAGCGACACCAGTGTCAGATCTGGGCGTGCTGCGATTAGCTTGCGCAGGACTTCGCCTAGGCGCGCCTCGGTAAGCGCCGGCCCTAGCAGCAACTCGGCCTGTGCGAGCCGACGGCGCAAATCATCACGTTCGGCTTGCTCGGCAACGGAACCATCGGGTATCGGGCTGCCCGCCGGCTGCGCCAACACCTTGGCCATGGCGTCGAACTGTGTCTTCTGCTGGGCGATCTGCTGCTGCAGGCCCTTGTTCTTGTTGCGCTGCGGCCCGAGCAGGCTCAGGTCCAGCAACACGCTCAGCACCACCACAGCCGCCGCCACGGCCAGCAGGCGTTCGCGCAAGCTGAGTGCTTGAAACTTGAGCAGGACGGATCGCAGGTATTTCATGGCAGGTACTCAGAACAGTCGGAAGTTCACGCTGCTGAGCAGCGGCTTGCCCGCTTCGCCGCTGCGCACCAGATCTTCGGGCGTCATCTCGACCGAGTTGAACTGCACGCCTTGCGTGCCGAATGCCTGGTTGAGTTTCTCGGCATAGCGCAACACAGCCTCACTTTGCAGGGCGCGCCCTCCCAGATTGACCAGTTTGCCGCCATCGCTGATCTGAACACTGGTGAGCCACAGGCCTGGTTCGGGCACGCTGGCCAGGGTGTTGAAGTGCTGCACATAACCGGCGGGGCTGCCCAGACTGCCACTGCTGATCAGTTCGCCCCATTGCCGTGCCAGGGCCAACCTGGACTTGAGCGCGTCGATCTCGGCGCTGACGCCGGTGCTGTCAGCATTGGCCGTGCTGCGCGCACCCATTGCTGCGAGCGCGGCCTTGGTCTGAAGCAGTTGGCGTTCGCCGGCCAGGATTTGCTGGCGCAGTTCAGCGCTCTGCTGGCGAAGTACCTTGTCATACACCAGCAGCGCCAGCAGCAGCACCAGCAGCACAGCGATAGCCCAGAGCGCCGAGCCGATGGGCTTGCGCGTGCGCTGCAGCAGATTGATTTGCTGGCTCATGGTGGATTACCCATGCCGCGCAGGGCGGCGCCGAGCGCGATGAAGTAGCGCGACTGGTTTTCAGACGCTGTCAGTTCGGGTGTCAGCGACAGATCGAAAAGGGTTGCCAGATCGAGTTGCTCAACCGGCAGCGAGAGGTTGCCTGCCAGATAGTCACGCAAACCGATAGGCGCGGGCAGCGGTGCGAGCACCATGCGCTGCACCGGCATGAAGGGGAAATTGCGGCTGATGAAGTCAATCGAGCGCGACACCTGCAAGGCAATCCGCTCGAATATTTCCTGCCGACCGGTCTCGTCTGCGGCAAGAACTTCGGCCAGTGGTTGTTCGATAAAGCGATCCAGGTAAAGCTCGCCGGCAAAGGTAAAGCTGATGCTCACTCCGTCGGGCGCAACGCGCAACAGGCCCAGGCCCTCGCCTTTTTTCTCAATCAAGGCAGCCACGTTGCGCTGCGCAGTTTCACGTACATCAATGGCGCGCAGATTGAGTTTGCATTTCTGGAACAGCACCTGCTGCGTCTTGATCAGCGCATGCCGCGCCACAACGGCGTAAAGGTGACGTGCGTGATTCGGTTGCAGTTCGGCCGTGGGAATCTTCATCCACGTCAGATGGGCTTCATCCACTGGGTAGTCGATCAAGTTGCCCATGGTCCAGCGCAGGCTGTGTTCCATCTCGGAGGCAAGCACGGCAGGCTCGGCCAGCACCAACATCTGGTACTCGCCACGCTGCAAGGCAAGGGTCCAAGGGAAGCCGACAACGCCAACCTGATGCGCCAGTTCCGTAAGTGCTTCGGACAGAGCCAACCCGGCACTGCTGTGCGCACATTTGATGACAGTGGGCCGGCCACCTGCGCCGCGCCGCACGCTCACAGCGAGTAATGCGCCATCAGCTCGGGCGTCGAGTGCGGTCCAGCCCTTTGCCCCGCTTGCGATGATGGGCCACTTGAATTGCATCATGTCGTCTGGCTGTGCCGGCTACCCGGTATCACAGCGGCCTGCCTTTTCTTGCTGACTAAAGTTGTTTGCAGCTTAGCAAGCAACAGGCTTTTTATATGTGCGCTAGCACACAGACCGCGAAAAATGTTCTCTGTACATTTTCAAGCGATCGCAGTGATCAAGCATTTCAGCAACTCTTATTGGAGGTTTACCATGCGCACGAAGAACTCACCCAGCCGACTGCAAGCCGGTTTCACCCTGATCGAACTGATCATCGTCATCGTCATCGTCGGCATTTTGGCGGCGGTGGCGATCCCAAAATACTTGTCGTTGACGGCGGACGCGGCGCAGGCTTCGCTGCAGGCGGTTGGCGGTAATTTGGCGGCAGCCTCAGCGACCAATTTTGCAATCCGATCGGGCTTTCCAGCAAAGGGGTCCGCTGTAGCAGCTTGCGCTGACGTAGCAACCCTGATGCAAGGCGGTGTGCCCGCGGATATGTCAATTGCGGGAACGGCGCCGAGTTGTACAGTTAACTACACAGCACCAAAAACGGGTGTGACCGCCGTTACCTTTGCGATTCAAACGATCATCTGAGTTACGCTCCCGTCCGTTTGCGCGATGTCATCTAGGCATTCGCCTTTGCACAATGAAGGAGCAAGCTGATGCCTTCGTCCGAACGCGGGTTTACGGTTGTCGAGCTGGTGCTCGTGATGGTCTTGCTTGCCTTGCTCAGCGTCTATGCGGTCATGAGAAGTGTTTCGCCGGCTGAAGTTACGCTGCCATCGCAGGCGCAAAAAATGGCCAGCGACATCCGCCACGCGCAGACGCTGGCCAGCACTTGGGGTCGACGTCTGCGTATCAGCACTGGCGGCAGCAGCTATTGGGTAACCTGTACCAGTTCTGTGGTGGCACCGTGCCCGGCGGCCATCACAACGCCAGTGACCGACCCGGCCACCGGCAGCAGCTTTCAAGTCAGTCTGCAAAAAAATGTTATTTTCGTGAGCCCGTCCACCGCAACGCTGGACATCAACAGCTTGGGCCAGCCGCTTGCGGCTGCCAGCTACACCCTGAGCGCCGGCAGTATCAAGACCGTTGCCGTGACGACGCTGACCGGTTTTGTGACGGTGACACCATGAGACCCAGTGGCTTTACCCTGATCGAAACCCTGATGGTGGTGGTGGTGCTGGGCGTCGCTGCCGCCACCATCGTCACCCTGCAGGGCAATATCTTTGTCGGACAAGGCGCCAACAAGGACATGCAAGTCGGCGTGCACCTGATGCAGGAATGCGCCGAGCAGGTGCTGGCCATTCGCCGTCGCTCGCCCGCCACGGGTTATGTTGCGGTCACGACCGCTGCCTGTGCCGGACTGGGTAATTTTGGCGACTTTGGTGTGCCCCAGGTCACACTGGCGGATGACGGCGGCGTCAGCGTGTCGGCCTGCGCCAGCACCAGCAGCTACTGCACGGCCAGCATCACCATCGGCAAGGACGGAGCGAATCTCTCGCCGATCACCTTACGGCTGAGCAAGTACTGATATGCGAAGCATGTCACGATCAACGTCGCATCAGGGTTTCACCCTTGTGGAGTTGATCATCGTCATCGTCCTGCTCGGCATTCTTGCGGCGGTTGGCTCGAACATGCTGTCCGACAGTTTCACGACAACGCGCATGGTCGACGACAGCAACGCCAGCAAGGCCGAGGCGCGCTACGTGCTGGAGCGGCTCACGCGCGAGATTCGCGAAGTCAAGTACCTCAATGTCGGCAACTACTGTATCGAGCGCATCAGCGGTGTCGATACGATGACGGCATCGCGATTGGTGTTCGACAAGCGCAGCAATAACCTGAGCCTGGACCGGGACACCTGCAGCATCGACAGCAACCGCGTCACCATCAATTACAGTGCGCCCAACCTGACATTGGCCTACGCGACGCCGGCGCAAAGCGCCACATTGAGCGACCGGGTAGCCCCCGCCGGCTTTGCCTTGCGCTACCTCAGGAGCGACGGCACGACAGCGGCCAGCACCAGCGAAACGGTTTATTTTGTCGAAATTTCACTGACGCTGACCGATGCAACTGGTGCGCAAGGTATCGCCCAGCGTGTGCGCGTTGCGCTGAGGAACTCCTGATGCGAGGCCTGATGACTCCGGCATGGCGGCGCTCCCGGCTACGGCAGCGCGGCGTTGCTGCGCTGGTGGCCGTGCTCTTGCTTGTCACCGCCGTGATCTTTGTATTGACACAAACACTTGGCATGTCCGGCGCAGCCGGCAGTGACAACCTGCAGCAACTCAACAGCACGGCGGCGCTTTTTCTGGCCGAGAGCGGCATCGAAAGCGCCCAGGCCAGTTTGCGTAGCGCAGCGCTGGCGGGCACCATCAACAACAGCAGTTGTACCGGACTGAGCGCGCTGCCCGCGGTCAATCTGGGCCGTGGCACTTTTCTATACAGCGCGGCGATTTCAACGCCGACCCTGTGTGGCGGCGCCAATCCGGCTTGCACCAGTTGCGCGCTTACGGTGCGGGGCGACGTCGGCACATCGTCACGCAGCATCCTGACGCAGATGTCGGCCAACCGCTCCGACGGCGTGGAGGGCTACGGCCACCAATTCACGCTGAGCCTTGAAACTTCGGTGGACAATATGTTCGCCTTCACGCACCTAGCCTACAACCCGCAGACCAACTGGGGTGGTGACGCGGTCGCGGGCTTCTGCCGGAACAACGGCCCTGGCAGCCTGACCACCTGCACCGAGAGCTGGAAGATTGCCGGTACCTATTACAACAACACCGCCAGCCAAGGTGTCTTTGCCGCAGTCGCGAGCGCGGGCATGTACAGCATCACAGAGGAACTCAAGACCTTCGACCTGCCACCGGTCAATACCGACCGCAACTATGTGCAGACCGGCGTCACCTTTCGTCCGTTGACCGGCGTTTCCTCGGTCACACATGTTGGCTCTTTCGCCAGTTCACCCAACAATATTTGCGTCGCTTCAACAACGCCCAGAACACAGCCCATCACCTACTATGTCGGCGAGGGAACCAATACCTATTGCTCACGCTACGAATACCAGACTGCGCAGCTGAGCGCCAACTGGACCTGCAATGCCAATAGCGGGACAACGGTCGACTGGACCAACGCTGCCAATGCGGACACCCTGATCGTGGGCTTTGGCGGCAAGCCCTATTACGACGGCGGAACCCGGCGCACCAATCAATTGAGTGCGCTGAGCCTCAACGGCCAAGCCATGTACCGGCAGTTGACCATGTCAGGTACACAGGGTGACAACATGTATTCGCAAATCTGGTTTGCCTACAACCCGGGCTACTACGCGACGACCGCTAGCGCCAGCAATCTGGCCGTTGTCGCAAGCTTTACCGGCACCATGGGCGCGACCTTCACCGGCCACACCACCAACAATGGATCCCGACTGGTGCTGGATTCCAGTCTGGCCAGCGACGAGCTGTTCACCCTTGCCGACAGTATCCGGAACACGGCAGGCACGACCAGCTACGGCGCGCTGGGCACGCTGCGCTCCGGCACGGCGCGTCAGGCAGGCGCGATTTATAACGTGACGGGCGGGTCAAACCCCCTCCTTCCCAACAACACATCCCTGCGGTCCTACGGCACCATCCTTCGACTCTCCATCGCACCATCGGGTGGCGCCATGGCCTTGAATGACACGATCACCAATGCCGCCGGCGGTACCAGCTACGGCGTTCTCAGCAGCGTGTTGACCGGCACCCTGAATGCGGCAGGCAGCACCTATCAGTTGACGGGTGGCTCGGTGCAGCAGGTTTCGGCTACCGTTAGCAACATGCGTTCCACGCGCATCGGCACCACCATCACCCTGAGTGGCGCCACAACATTGCCCGTTGTGGGCACTGCGCTGGGCGTTGTTGCCGGCACGGGACAGTTCCTGCCCGACAGTGTGACAGCCGCCATCAGCGGCACGACACTGTCCGTCAGCGCTGCCAGTGGCACAAATTTGAGTGTGGGTGACGCGCTGTTCGGCGCCAGGCTTCTTGCCAATACGCGCATCACGGCACGCCTAACGGGCGCCGGAGGCACCGGAACCTACAGCGTCACGCCGAGCCAGACGGCAGCCAGCGGTCTGGTCACAGCGCGGGCGGCGGTGCTGACGGTCAGCTCGGCCAATTCCTTCACGATTTCGCGTCTGCCCACCACCACACTCAATTTGGCAAGACTCTGCGGCGGCCTTTGCCCGTTCCTGCTCAGTGATGGCGTCCACACCGTTGGCCAGGTTGACCTGACCAACATCCAGGACTACGACGATTGGTCGGCCGGATTCGCCTGTCTGCGCGGCGTGGACCCGGCCAGCATCGAAAACCTGGGAACGATTTTGTCCAAACGCAGTGGCTGGAGCGAGGTCGTGCAGTAATGGCTCCGCATATCCCATCTCCTTTGACAAGGCCAATTCCATCAACGCGGGAGCATCCTGATGACCAATAACCAAACCCATCCAACACTTGGCGCCACACTGGTCAAGCAGGGTTTGCTCAAGCCTGCGGACCTGACCGAAGCCCTGGCAAAGCAGAAACGCAGCGGGCAGTTGCTCGGGCGCATCCTAGTTGACAACAACTACGTCACTGAGGAGCAGATCTCGCAGGCCATCGCGCAGCAGCTTGACTTGGCATACATCGATTTGCGGCGCTATGAGGTGCAGCCGCAGGCCGTGCAACTGCTCACCGAGTTGCAGACGCGACGTTTTCGCGCCCTCGTGCTAGAAGACCGGGGCGACACCTGTCTACTGGGCGTGGTAGACCCGTCGGATCTGCGTGCGCAGGACGAGATGGCCGTCGTGCTCAAGCGCCACGTCCATCTGGCCGTCATCACCAACCAGCAACTGTTGCAGACCATCGACCGGGTTTACCGCAAGACCGAGCAGATCGGCGAATTCGCCCGTGAAGTGGAGCGCGAGGTGGGGGACCAGGACAAGGTGATCGACGTGATGTCAATGGGACGCAGCATTGACGACGCCGATGCGCCAGTGGTCAAACTGCTGCAGACCATTTTTGATGACGCAGCGCGTGTCAACGCCTCGGACATCCACTTTGAGCCGCAGGAAGATAAGCTGGTGGTGCGGTTTCGCATTGACGGTGTGCTACACGTCCAGGTACAGGCCGATCTGAGCATTGCCTCGATGCTGATCGTGCGCCTGAAACTGATGGCAGGTCTCGATATTGCCGAGCGGCGATTGCCGCAGGATGGACGCATGGCAATCAAGTCGGGCGAGTCGCGCTTTGATATCCGCATGTCCACCATGCCAACCCAGTTTGGCGAATCGGTGGTGTTGCGCTTGCTGCGCCAGGACGCAGTGCGCAAAGGCTTGCGCCAGATGATGCCGACGCGCGTTTGCGATATCTTCGAGCGGGTGATTCGCGCACCGCACGGCATTGTGCTGGTAACCGGCCCTACCGGCAGCGGCAAGACCACCACGCTGTATGCGGCGCTCGCGCAGTTGAACCGGCCCAGCGTCAAAATTCTGACCTGCGAAGACCCGGTGGAATACCACATTGCCGGCATCAGCCAGGTACAGATTAACGAGAAGATAGAACTCAGCTTTGCCCGTGTGCTGCGCTCTTTTCTGCGACAGGACCCGGACATCCTGCTGGTTGGCGAAATCAGGGATGACGAGACTGCTGACATTGCAGTGCGAGCCGCCATGACGGGCCACATGGTGCTTTCCACATTGCACACCAACGATGCGCGCTCCACGCCACTGCGCCTGTTGGACATGGCGGTGCCAGGCTACATGATTGCCTCGACATTGCTGGCCGTGCTGTCGCAGCGCCTGCTGCGTGTGGTTTGCAGCTACTGCGCAGAACCGGCAACGCCAGCGCCGGAGGAACTGGCTTGGTTCAAGCACCATGTGAGCGAAGCCGAGGTGGCGCAGACCAAGTTCATGCGCGGACGCGGTTGTGCGCGCTGCAACGGCGTGGGCTATTCGGGCCGACGCGGCGTGTTTGAAATCATCGAGATGACGTCCACCCTGGCGCAAGCGCTGCAACAGGAGGATCCGATGGTGTTTGACCGTCTGGCGCAGGAGCAAATGGGAGTCAACACCTTGGTGCGCAACGCGCTGGACATGGTGATCGCAGGTGAAACCAGCATCGCCGAAGCGATGACCGTCGCCGCCTGAGCCTACAAATACCAACGCAAAGGCCAGCATGGACACCTACCAATACAAGGGCCGCAACAAGCACGGCGAAATCCAGCAGGGGACCATCGAGTCACCCAGCCCGCAGGCGGTGGCGCAGTGGCTGATGGACACCGGCATTGCGCCGATTTCGATCAACAGCCAGGAGCCCACACGCACCGACCCAGCTTGGTTCACTCGGTTGATGGGCGAAGACAAGGTGACGCCGGTGGATCTGTTGCTGTTTACGCGCCAGATGGGCAATCTGGTGCGCGCTGGCATGCCCATGATGGAGTCGATCGAGGGCATCCAGAAATCAACCGGCAACAAGGCGCTTGCCCGCGTGTTGCAGGCTGTGCGCGTTGATCTGGACAAGGGCAGCCAACTCAGCACCGCGCTGGCACACCACCCAAAGGTGTTTGATGAGTATTACGTCGCCATGGTGCGAGTGGGCGAGGAATCGGGGCGACTGGAGGAATCGTTTCAAAGCCTGTTCCAGCAGATCGAGTTTGACCGCAACATGCGCAAGAAGATCAAAAGTGCCTTGCGCTACCCGAGCTTTGTGATGATGGCCATCGGGGTTGCGATGGTCGTCCTCATGCTCTTTGTGATTCCGGTGTTCGCTAAGACCTACGCCAGCATGCACGTTGAGTTGCCGCTGCTGACGCGGGTATTGATGGCAACGTCGGATTTCGCCATTCGTTTCTGGTGGCTGGTTATAACGGTCGCCGGTGTGCTCTATTACCTATTTCATTTCTACACCCACTTGCCGCAAGGAAAGTACGCATGGGACAAGTTCAAGCTCACACTGCCCATCATCGGCAAAATTCTCGTCAAGGCAACGGTTGCGCGCTTTTGCCGCAGCTTTGCCATCGCGGGCAAAAGCGGCGTGCCCATTGTGCAGGCCTTTCTACTGGTCTCGCGCGTGGTAGACAACGCTTACTACGAGGACCGCATTTTGCAAATGCGACGCGGTGTGGAGCGCGGCGAAACCCTGAGTCGGGTGGCGCGCACGGCAGGCATATTCACTCCGATTGAACTACAGATGATCGCCGTGGGTGAGAGCACGGGCGATGTGGACAGCATGGTGGAACAAATCGCCCTGATGTACCAGGAGGACGTCGAATACGACGTCAGCAAGCTCAGTGAGAGCATCGAGCCCCTGCTGCTGGCCATGATGGGCGTGCTGGTGGGCATTTTGCTGCTGGGCATCTTCATGCCTTTGTGGGACCTCGGTCAAGCCACGCTGCACCCGAGCCGGCCTTGAGCCCATGAACAACGGTTCAACCAATCCGATCAGCGCTGGGCTGGGTGCGCCAGCGCCCCTGCTGGGCATCAGCTTCAACAGCAGCAAGGTGGCTTGCAACAATTGCAGATTGCGTGCACATTGCATGCCGGCCAGTTTAAGCACGCACGACTTAAGCAGCATTCATAACCTGATTGGCACGCGCCGCCGAGTCATGCGAGGCACAGCGCTATTTCACCAGGGTGAGAAGTTCGCCAGCGTGTATGCCATCCGATCCGGATTCTTCAAAACCTGCACTGCATCACCGGAGGGTCGGGAGCAGATCACCGGCTTTCAGATGGCCGGTGAGATGATGGGGTTTGATGGCATTGTGAACGACAAATACGCCTGCGATGCGGTTGCGCTGGAAGACGCAGAGGTCTGTGTCATGCCGTTGGACGGGCTTGTCAATTTGTCGCGCAACATGAAGGTCTTGCAGCACCACATGCACAGAATCATGAGCCGCGAAATCGTACGCGAGCACGGCGCGATGCTGATGCTCGGCGGCACGCGCGCCCGGGCACGTCTTGCCGCTTTCCTGCTCAACCTGGTGCAGCGACTCCATGCACGGGGCTTTTCGAATTCGGAATTGATCTTACGCATGTCGCGCGAAGAGATTGGTAACTACCTTGGCTTGAAGCTTGAAACGGTGAGCCGGACCTTCTCAATGTTTGGGGCCGCGAGCATTGTGGCAGTACAAAAGCGCCATATCCATATCCTCAATAGCGCCGCCTTGCAGGACATCGTCAACCAGACGGCTTTTCCTAGGGCCGGTTCTGGCGGGTCACACTGATGACCATCAAGTCGGACACTCGTTTAAAGAATGCCACGAAGTCAGCTTCGGTCAAGACGTTGGGTTGCATCGCTAGTACCTTGCTTATTCCGCTGGCCGCACGCGCCAGAGGAGCATCCATGTTCGCTCACCTGGACCCGCACGACCGTGATGCGCAGGCCGCATTCGATGCAACCGGCGCCGGGGCCGACGAGTTCCTGAATGATTGGGCCACGGTGCTCAACATCCTGTGGCGCACCGACTGCATCAAAAAGATGGGCGCAGCGTTCTTCGCCCAGCACCCCGACAGCCCCGGACTGAACCTAGGGGCCGGTTTGTCAACTTACTTTCAGTGGCTCGACAACGGGGCCAACAGCTGGACCGATACCGATCTGCCCGAAGTCATCTCGCTACGAGAACTTCTGCTTGCTCCGGTACAGCTGCATTGCAGAAACCACCCACTCGACATCATGCAGCCGGGCTGGTGGATCGGTCTGCGGCCCAAAAGGTACAGGGATGCAAAACCGGTTCTTATCATTTGCGAGGGTGTTCTGATGTACCTGGGTGCGGCCGAGGTGGCCGTGGTGTTGCGGGAAATCGGCGAGCACGCACCGGCGGGTTCCGAGTTAATTACGGACTTCATAGCTCCCGCATTGATCGGCAAGGCTGCGTTTCATCCGAGTGTGCGCCGCACCGGCGCCGAGTTCGCCTCGGGCGCCCACAATGGCCAGGAGCTGGCCAATACCCATCCGCGGTTGCAGTTGCTGACCCAGCACAGCGCGGCCGAAGCCTACGGCTGGCTCGGGCATATGGCTGAGTTCTGCTGGCAGCCCTATACCAGCGGCCCCTTGTACAGTCTGATACGACTGGGTGTCACGGACGGCGCAGTGGCGCCACTGTCCAGGTGAGTGCACTGCGATCCGAAAGTCAGCTTTCTGATTCTTTGGCGAAAATCGAACGTCAGATTGACTCAAGCGGGAGCACCCGCAATGGGCACACAGTTCGTGTCCACCAGTGACAGCAGTCTGGCGACCTGATCTTTATGTTGGCTCCGGGGCTTGCCTGTCAGGAATGACAATCTCAGGAGGCGACCAATAGAAGCCATTTTGGATTGAAGCTCGGTAGCAGCCATACCTGCAAGGCGTGGTGCGACTCGACGGGTGCCCGCGCATTTTTTGTGTACATAACCGGCGCCACGCTGGACGCGTTCAAGGTTGGTCAGCCAGTCTATGGCGAAGGTGCCAGATTCTGTTTCAGTTTCGTCCCCTCGACGGCCCCGTCCGCTTCTGCCATACCTAGCACGATCAGGGATGGCGTCGACGTTTTGGTTTGTCAGTACAGCAGTTCCACGCCTTTCCAGGCGCCCGACTGAACCAGGTTCTTCACGGTTTCCTTCAGTTCGGTTCGAACCACGGCAGCGGCGGGGGACAGCCGTTCCGGAACAACCGAATAGAGAAAATTTTGTCGCTTCATGTTGGCATCAGAAATAGCCAGGCAGCGCCAACCTTTTCGCAGTTGACCGGCCTGCAACGCTGCGGCCATGGGCTTGATTGTGACGCCTATGCCCTCGTCCACACAGGCCAGCAGCAGCGACAGTGAGTCGATCTCGGCAACGACTGTGGCGGACAGATTGCGCTGCTCGAACTCTGCCACGATTCGACGCCTGAGGCCGTGCATGCTGGTTGGCAGGATCAAAGGCAATTGCGCCGCCTCGGCGATGCTGACTTTGACGCGGCGCTGGGCGATCAACTTGCTGTGGGTCGGCAACAGCACAAACAATTCCTCATCAACCAGGGGATCGGCGACAAGCTCAGGGATGGCGTCCCTGGCAAAAAGTATCACCAAATCAAGCTGCCCGGTCTGCATCATTTGTCGAAGATGGCCGCTCATGCCCTCCACCACATTGAGAACAATTCCCGGATACCGCTCGCGAATCCTTCGCACGAAAGGCACGCCCAAGGCGCAAATGGTGGTCGCCGCCAAACCAACTGACACCATGCCATGAACCGTTCCCGGCTCCTGACGGGCAACCGACAGCGCCTGCTCAAGTTGACGCAACATGAAGCGGGCATGGTGCAACAATGCGGCGCCGTTTTCCGTTGGCGTCACGCCCTTGGAAGAGCGTATGAGAAGGGGCTTCCCAACCTCTGCTTCGAGCTTGGACAACTGCTGGCTCAACGCTGGTTGGGCGATGTAGAGTTGGCGTGACGCCTTGGCTAGGCTACCGCTATCGACGATTTGAACAAAGTACTTGAGCTGCCTGAGGTCCATTGAAATATCCCTTGGTTGGACGACGGGCAAGGTATAAGAAATACCTATAGCCCATCTCGGAAAACGGTATTTTCTCATCTCCCGGGATGTTCATAGAATCGAACGGACAACGACTGTTTCAGTTTAATATAACGAGGAGATAAAAATGGAAATCAGCAAAGAAGTCAGCGAATTGGGTTTGCCGTCATCACAGCGGCGGCGCGCGTTGAAGGCGGGTGCCGCAATGCTTGGGGCTTCGGCTCTTGGTTTCCCTGCCATTGTTCTGGGTCAGTCGGACAAGATTCGGATCGGTCACCTGACGCCGCTGACAGGTTTTTTAGGTGCACTGGGCGAATACGCCGTGATGGGCATCAAGATGGCCACCGACGAGATTAACGCCGCCGGTGGCGTCCTGGGTCGCCAGCTCGAGGTGATGAGTGAAGACTCGGTTAATCCGCAGGTGGCTTCGACCAAGGCGCAGCGCATGATCGAACGCGACGGCGTGGCGGTCCTCATGGGCGAGATCAACTCGGCGTCGGCCCTGACCATTTCGCAGGTCGCGGCGCGCAACAAGAAGCTGTTTTTGAGCGTGGGTGCGCGCTCCGATTCGCTGCGCGGCAAGGATTGCAACCGCTACACCTTCCACGTTGACATTCCAGTGACGGTGTTGGTCAATGCTGCCGGTCAGGCGCTGGTACGCGAGGGCCTGGTCAAGGGCAAAAGAATTTACAGCCTGACGGCTGATTACCTTTTTGGTCATGACCTGTCCAAAGTCGCAAAGAATTTTTTCACCGCCAACGGCGGCAACCAAATTGGTGACGAACTGGTCGCCACGGACGTGACTGACTTCAGCCCCTACCTGCTGAAAATTCGTCAGGCCAAGCCCGACTTGGTGGCAACTAATCTGGCGGGCAACCAGGTGACCAACTTCGTTAAACAATACGCCGAGTTTGGTCTGCCCTACCCGGTGGCCGGCTTTAACCTCAACACAGCTGACGCCTGGGCCTCAGGCGAGGGCAACCTCGGTGGAATCTGGCCAACCGTCTGGCACCACGAACTACAGACACCTGCGTCGAAAGCCTTTACCGCCGCGTTCATCAAAAAGCATGGTAAGCCGCCCGAGAATCATGCCTGGATCGAATACGTGTCGCTGAAAATTCTGGCTCAGGCGATGAACCAGGCAAAGTCCACCGACACCGATAAACTTATCGCCTATTTCGAGTCTGAAGCACAGTTCGACTTGCTCAAGGCGCGCAAGGGTTACTTCCGCTCATGGGACCATCAGCTGATGCAGGAAGCTTATCCGTTTACGGTCAAGGCCAAGGGGCAGGCCAAGGACAAATGGGACTTTCTGAAGTTCGGTGAGGCGGTGCCGGCAGCGAACCAGCCGCTCGAACTATTGGCCTCCGTAAAGGCAGACAACGTCTGCAAGATGTAGCGAGAACCTGAGGCTGCCCGCAAGCCTGCGCGGCATCTTCAGACAAGCACTGAACTTATGGAAATTGCATTCCTGCTCGAGCAGGTGGTCAATGGGCTCGTGCTCGGTGGCTACTACCTTTTGTTGGCCCTGGGCCTTTCGCTGATCTTCAGCGTCGGCGGAATTGTCAACCTTGCTCATGGCGCGTTTTACGCACTGGGCGCTTACGTTTCACTGGAGATTGGAAAGTGGCTCGGTTTCGGTGCGGCGGTTCTGCTCTCGCCCATTGTGGTCGGCGTACTGGGCATCGCATTCGAGCGCTTCCTGCTGCGGCGCTTTTACAGCGCGGATCCGATACTGAGCCTGCTCGTCACTTTTGGTCTGGCCATGGTGGCCGAGCAGGCGATCCGCATGATCTGGGGCGCGGCGCCGCTTGCGTCGACGATGCCGCCGGAGTTCAAGGGTAGCCTGATGGCGGGTGACTTCATGTTTTCGCGCTACCGGCTGTTTCTGCTCTGCGTTGTAATTGCCGTGATGACGGCGCTCTGGCTGCTGTTGCACAAGACCGCCTTTGGCCGTGTCGTGCGCGCCGGTGTGCAGCGGCCCGACATGGTGGCGGTGCTTGGCATTCGCCTGCAGCCCTACATGACCGCAATCGTGGTGCTCGGCGTCGCGACCGCTGCACTCGGTGGTGCATTGTTCGGACCGATTGCCATCGTGCACCCGGCGATGGGGACCGAGATCATGACGGTCGCTTTCGTCGTGGTCGTGATTGGTGGTCTGGGCAGTTTTTGGGGCGTGGTGCTCGCGGCCATTCTGGTGGGGGTGGTGCGCGGCATCACGATCCATTTCATTCCGGCTGCTGGTGAGGCGTCGATGTACGTGCTGATGTTTATCGTCCTGCTGTTGCGCCCGCGCGGCTTGCTTGGCGAGCGAATCGAGCGCTTCGAATGAGAAGGTCCCTGGCGTGAGTCAAAACAAGTTTCATACGCTCGCTATTGGCGCTGCGGCGTTAGTGGTGTTGCCATTTGCGATGCAGGCGATCGGCCTGACGATCGACACGGCGACCGTCGCAGTGATGTTAGCGATGGCGGTGATGGGCCTCAATCTGCTGGTCGGCTACACCGGCTTGGTGTCGTTCGGCCAAAGCGCGTGGTTCGGCATTGGCGGCTATGCGGCCGCACTGGCACAAAAACACTGGTTCCCTGGGCAGATGTTCATGCCACTGGTCTTTTCCGTTGTTTTCACAGCGCTACTGGCGTTGGTCGTGGGCTTTGTCATTTTGCGCCGGCGCGGAGTTTACTTCTCGTTGCTGACACTGGCGCTGTGTGCGCTCGCGTTCGCCATCGCGTTTCGCTGGACGGCTGTTACGGGCGGTGAAGGCGGCCTGGGCGGGCTCGAGCGCGGCAAATTTGGCCCCTTCGACCTCAATGACGACCGTATTTACTATGTCTTTGTTGCCCTCATCGGCTTTGCGGTTTTGGCCGCGCTGCTGCGCGTCATTCGCTCGCCGTTCGGCCATGTGTTGGTGGCGATTCGCGAGAACGAGCAACGCGCGAGCTTCCAGGGCTACGACATCGACAAGTACAAACTCGTTGCCTTTCTGCTATCAACCTGCGTAACCGGGCTTGCGGGTGCACTGCTGGTGTTTGACCACCGGCTCGCCGCTGCCGAATCAACAACGGTGGCATTTTCGGGCGAGATGCTGGCGATGGTCGTGATCGGTGGTATGCGCAACTTCCTCGGGCCAGCTGTGGGCGTGTTGTTTTACCTGCTGTTTCGCGAGTTCTTCTCAATCTGGACCGACAACTGGCTACTCTGGTTTGGCCTGGTTTTTGTTGGCTTTGTGATCTTCTCGCCGACTGGCTTGACGGGCATTTGGGCGCAGGTGCAACGGCGTTGGCGGCCGCCACCCGAGGAAAGCGCCGCGATGAGCCGGCGCAAGATCTACGAAGGCCTGCCATTGCCGGCATTTCTGCGACCGGCGCCGTGTGTGGGCGCGGTGCTCGAGGTGGTCAGCATCGACAAGCAGTTCGGAGGCATACGGGCCGTGATCGGCGCGCAGCTCTCGCTTGAGGCGGGCCAGGTGCATGCCTTGATCGGCCCCAATGGCGCGGGCAAGACCACCACCTTCAACTTGGTCTCCGGCATGTTCGCGCCAGACCAGGGTGCGGTGCGTCTGAATGGTCGCGAAATACACCAACTTAGCCCGCATCAAATTTGCCAGCAGGGTCTGTCGCGTTCGTTCCAGATCACCAACCTGTTCAAGGGGCTCACGATTTATGAAAATCTGCGCCTGTCACTGCAGGCGCGCCACCCAGGACGCTATAACTGCTGGCGCGACATCGACAGCTATTCCCAGGTACACGCCGAGACCCAGGAGTTGATGAAGTTCCTCGGCCTGGAGGGCATCGAAGACACCTTGGGTGGCGACCTTTCGTACGGCGGCCAGCGCCTGGTAGACCTTGGCATCGCACTCGGCTCCAAACCGTCGGTGGTGCTGATGGACGAGCCATTCGCTGGACTGGCTGCAGCCGAGCGCGAACGCGTGAGCCGGCTCATTAAATCGATAGCGCTCAATATCCCGGTCTTGATCGTCGAGCACGACATTGACCGGGTGCTAGGATTTTCTCAACGCGTTACCGTCATGAACCAGGGGCGGGTGTTGATGTCGGGAACGCCCGACGAGGTACGCGCTGACGTCCGCGTGCAGGAAATCTACACCGGTTCGGGCACGCCGCCTGTGACCGGTCGAATCGCCGGCGAGGTGGGTCATCGGCCGCAGTTGTTGCGCTTCGAAGGTGTGAACGCGTTCTACGGCAAGAGCCATATCCTCAACGACGCAAGCCTGGATGTGCGCGAAGGAGAGATCGTCGCGCTGCTGGGGCGCAACGGTGCGGGCAAGTCGACGCTGCTCAAGGCGCTGTGCGGCTTGCTGCCGGCCTCGGGCAGCATTGAATTCGAAGGGCGTGACATCGCCGGCATGGCAGCGCCAGATATCGCACGCCTGGGTATAGGCTATGTGCCGCAAGGGCGCGGTCTGTTCGCCGGCATGACGGTCGCTGAAAACCTGGCGCTGGGTCGTCTGGCACGCAACACCGATGGTAGCCACGGTGTTGCCTGGAGCGAGGAGAAGATCTACGAGATGTTCCCGCGCCTGGGTGAGCGCCGCAACATTGCCGCCGATTACCTCTCGGGTGGCGAGCAGCAAATGGTGGCAGTGGCGCGGGCCTTGTCCGGCAACGTCAGGTTGCTGCTGCTGGACGAACCCTTTGAGGGGCTGGCGCCGACCATCGTGCAGGAACTGTTCACGGTGTTCGATCGTCTGCGTGGACAAGTCTCGATCGTCATCGTGGAGCACAACTTGGACCTGGTTCTAGCCCTGGCAGATCGTGTATTTGCGCTCGAGCGGGGTGCCGTCTTCCATACAGGACCGGCCGAGCCCCTGCTAACTGACCTGAACTATCGCAAGCAGATTCTCTGGATCTAACTTATCCCCCTTCACCACGGAATACACCATGACCCATACACAACAGGCCAGAGGCAAGGCGCTAGTCGAGAAGATGGCGAACCTGCCGTGGAAAGAATATCCCGGCCATTTTGGCGGTGCCTTGTCGAAGGCGCTGGCGGCAAAGGAGAACACCGGTTCGAGCCGACTCGATTTCCGGATTTCACGCTATGCACCCGCGGCCTATGTAGGTGAACATGTGCACAAGGTGCAGGAGCAGGTGTACTACGTGCTCGAGGGTGAAGGCATTCTTACGCTTGATGATGAGCGGCATTTAATGCGTTCCAATGACTACGTCTACGTGCCACCCGGTGTCCGGCACAGCTTCACCAACACCGGCGTTTCCGGATTGGTGTTTCTGGTGATCACGACGCCCGCCAGCGATGACGAGGAGATGCTGTGATGAATCGACTGCATTCTTCGGTGGACGATGCGATGCAGCAGGACGTCTGCCGTTTGCTGATTGACGGCGAGTGGGTCGAGGGTGCGGGTCCGCGCTTGTCGGTGCGCGACAAATACCGGCAACATGAGTTTGCGTCCCTGACCTTGGCCGATGCGGCACAGGTCAAGCTCGCTGTCGACTGCGCGCAGGCTGCCTTTGAACGCGGTGTGCCGGTGGCGTTCGAGCGCGGAGCCGTCCTGGAACGCGCGGCTGCGCTCGTTGAAGCGCGTCTCGACGATTTTGTTCGCACCATGCAAATGGAAGCGGGTTTCACGGCCTCAGACGCCACTGGCGAAGTGCGCCGCTGCATCCAGACACTCAAGCTGTCAGCTGAAGAAGCGCGCCGGGTTGCCGGCGATGTGATTCCACTGGCCGGCGCCCCCAATCAGGCTGGGCGCTTGGCCTTTACGCTGCGTGTGCCTCTTGGCATCGTGGCGGCGATCACGCCGTTCAACTCGCCGCTCAACACCGTTGCCCACAAGGTGGCGCCGGGTTTTGCTGCCGGCAACGCCGTGATTCTCAAACCATCCACCAACACACCACTGACCGCCTGCAAGCTCGCCGCGGTGCTGATCGAGGCTGGTTTACCGCGTGGCTTTCTTTCGGTCCTGCATGGTAGCGCTGATGTGGTCAAGTGGCTGCAAGAGGATGATCGTGTTCGTTTCTTCGCCTTCACTGGGAGCACCGAGGTTGGACGAAAGATCCAGCAGGCGGCCGGTTTACGCCGCACGCAGATGGAGTTGGGCTCGATTGCCAGCACCATTCTGTGCGATGACGTCCAACTCGACGTGGCGCTGCCCAAGGTCGTGAATGCCGGCTATCGCAAGGCTGGGCAGGTTTGCACTTCGGTGCAGCTGCTGCTGGTACACCAGTCGCTGCTGAAGGAAGTGGAAACGCGGCTGACTCAACTGGTCAAGGCTTTGCCCTATGGTGACCCGCAGGATCCGAAGACCGTGGTGGGTCCCGTCATCAGTGAGAATGAAGCTGTGCGCATCGATGCTTGGATTCAGGCGGCGGTAGCCGCAGGCGCCAGATGTCTGGTTGGCGGACAGCGCCAAGGCTCCGTGGTGCCGCCGACGCTTCTTACCGCGATCGACGATTCGATGAACGTCGGATGTTGTGAAATCTTTGGCCCCGTGGTTTGCATTGTGCCGTTCACGACGCTGGACGAAGCCATCGCGCGCGTTAACTCCACGCCGTTCGGTCTGGCCAGTGGCATCTTCACAAACCGGCTTGGCGATGCCTTTGCCGCCGCGCAACGGTTGGAAGTTGGCGGCGTTCACATCAATGAGACATCAAGTTCCCGCGTTGACCTGATGCCCTATGGTGGCTCCAAGGACAGCGGTTTCGGTCGCGAAGGTCCACACTATGCGGTTCAGGAAATGACCGAAGAACGCATTGTCACGTTCACGACTTGCTGAAAGGAAGACCATGCCAAAGATGAAAGGTGGCGAACTGATCGCCGAGTACCTGGTACAGGAAAAAGTACCCTACGTTTTTGGCGTCTGCGGACACGGCAACGTTGGTATCCTGGATGCACTCTACGACGTTCGTGACAAAGTCCAGTTGATATCACCGCGCCACGAGCAGTGCGCCGGGCACATGGCCGATGCCTATTTTCGTGTCAAGCACCAACCGGTTGCTACCTTGACATCGACCGGCCCCGGCTCGGCCAATATGGTGATGTCGCTGGCAACGGCACTGTCGGATTCGTCTGCCTTCCTGGCGATCACGGCCAACGTTCCGACTTCGCAGGCAAACCGGGCGCCGTTTCAGGAGTTGTACAAGCACAATCAGTCTGATTTTCCGGCGGTGCTGCGCCCGGTTGTCAAGCGCACCTTCCAGCCCTCGCGTGTGGACATGCTGCCACTGGCCCTGCGCCAATCGTTTGACACGATGGTCACGGGTCGCCCCGGGCCGGTCAATTTGGACATTCCCTACAACGTGTTCCAAGAAGAGGATGAGGTGACGCTGCCGCCAGCAGCGCATCGGTTTGGTTCTCATCGTCCGGGCGCTTCTGATCAGGACATCGCCGCAGCCTTGAATTTGTTGGCGACTTCGCACAAGCCAGTGTTCTTTATCGGTCAGGGCGTTGCTCTGGCCGAGGCTGGCCCGGAGATTACCGCCTTATCGCAGCGACTCGGCATTCCGGTCATCACCTCGCCTAATGGTATGGGCTGCGTGCCGGCCGACGATCCGCTGACGCTGGGCTTCATCGGACGCAATGGTGCTTATCCAGCGAATCAGGCGGGCCGATTTGCCGATCTGGTGATCACCATCGGAACGCGCTTCGACGATCGCTCCTCTTCGAGTTGGCAGCCAGGCTACTCGTGGAACTTCCCCAAGACCAAGCTGCTACACGTCGACATTGATCCGCAGGAGCTTGGGCGCAACTACCCGCCAACGCTGGGCATCATCGCCGACGCCAAGGTGTTCGCGACGCAACTGCTGGCAGCGATGGTGGCACGGCGCGAACTCGATGCCGCGCGCTTTGCACCCTGGCGGGCTGAGGTGGTGCGCTGGCAAGCGGAATGGGAAGCCCATGTGCGACCCCACTTCAGTGACATCACTTCACCCCTTCGCCCCGAGTACGTGGTCGATGCCGTTCAGCATGTGCTGCCCGAAGATGCCATCCTCTCGCTCGACTCTGGCGTGCACCACAACTGGTTTATGCAGTTTTGGAAGCCACGGAGGCCGCAGAGCATGCTAAACAGTTGGGGGTATTCATCGATGGGTTTCGGCGTTTGTGGCGTGCTCGGCGCCAAACTTGCCGCGCCAGAGCGACCCTGCATTGCAGTGGTGGGCGATGGTGGTTTTACGATGACACCTTATGTTCTGTGCACCGCAGTTGAATTCAATCTGCCCTGCATCTGGGTGGTCTGGAATAACTTTGCCTGGGGTGCGATTCGCGACATCCAGCACGGACTTTTCAACGGCCGCGAACATGGCACTGCCTTTTATCAGGGACAAGGCAGCGGCAAGCCCTACAACCCCGATTTTGCGGCCTGGGCACGTGCCTGCGGCGCTGATGGCGTCACCGTGACGAAGAGCGAAGATCTGCGCGGTGCGCTTGAGCAAGCGATCAAGAATAACCGACCTTGCGTCATCGACGTGCACGTCGACGCCAACGTGCGTCCGCCTTCCACGGGCACCTGGCAACTGCCCCCAATTCCGTTCAAGGAACCCGTATTCGGCAAGCCGTGGATCGCCTGAACACACTAACTCTATTTCACAACATCTGAGGTTTTCAATGAGCAATAAACTTGCACTGGTTTTTGGTGGCTCGCGCGGTATCGGCGCGGCCTGTGTCCAGGCACTCGCAGACAGCGGATTCGATGTCGCTTACACCTATGTCGCCAGTGGTGCCGGTCTGCCGGAGCAAATTGCCGGCGCGCGCGTCAAAGCTTACGCCGTTGACATCTGCGATTCGGCACAAGTGGCCCAGGTATTTGCAGATGTGCTGCGTGACTTTGGAACGGCGCCGCAGTGTGTGGTCGCCAATGCGGGTATCAATGTACCGCCCGGGCCGATGGCGCAATTCAATCCGGACGATTTCCGTAAATTGGTGGAGGTCAATATTGTTGGCGCTTTCAACGTGCTGAGCGCAGCGGCCAAGCATGTGCTGGACGCAGGCAACATCATTGCCCTGACCACTTCGATGGTGCGTGTCGGTGTACCCGGCGGTGGCCCCTACACCGCAACCAAGGCTGCTGTGGAAAGTCTGGTGCGATCAATGGCCAAGGAGTTGGCGCCGCGCCGGGTGCGTGTGAATGCAGTGGCCCCGGGTCCGGTTGACACCGATCTGTTTCGCGCCGGCAAGACCGACGAGGCCAAGGCGCGCGCTGCCACGATGAGCCCTTTCAATCGCATCGGGACACCGGCTGAGGTGGCTGAAGTGGTGAGCTTCCTCGCCTCGGACAAAGCATCCTGGGTTCATGGCCAGATCATTCAGCCCAACGGCGGTATGGTCTGACAATTTTGGGTCACACGTGAAGGCTGCGTGAAAGCAACGAGTTAAAAAATATGAGCGGCGTCGAAGAGATATTTGATGTGGTGGTGGTCGGTGGTGGCGGTGCCGGTCTGGCGGCGGCGATCGAGGCGCGCGCGACCGGTCACAGCGTGGTGCTGTTGGAGAAGAATTCGCAGCTCGGCGGCTCGACTGCCTGGTCCATTGGGTCGGTTAGTTCAACCCAAACACCGCATCAAAGGAAGCGCGGCATTGTGGACTCGCCGGCCGATCACTGGGCCGATATGCCCGGCTTTGCTGGTGATTTCGCTTCGCGCGACAACGCTGAATTGCGAAAAGTTCTGTGCGACGAAATCCCGGACACATTCCAGTGGCTGCTCGATTCGGGTGTGCGTTTCATGGGCCCTATGCCCGAGCCGCCGCACCGCCAGCCGCGCATGCACAACGTGCTGCCCAATTCGCATTCCTTTATCTACCACCTCGGCCGCCGTGCGCGTCGCTCGGGCGTTCTGATTCGGACCGACACGCAGGTGAGCGCCCTGGTGCAGGATGAGCGCGGGCGCATCAATGGCGTAGACGCCCAGGGCCCAACCGGTTCAATCCGATTCAGCGCTCGGGGTGGCGTGGTCTTGGCCGCCGGAGACTTCACTAACAGTCCTCAGTTCAAGGCGCGCTTCATGGGGCCGCAGGAGGCCAAGGTCGAAGGCATCAACGCCACGGCCACCGGAGACGGTCAGCGCATGGCGGAAGCGCTCGGTGCGCAAATAATCAACGGTGACCTGGCCTTGGGTCCGGAGATCCGTTTCATCCCACCAAGCGGCGAGAATTTCATGCGTTTGCTGCCGCCGTGGCGCTGGTTGGCGGTATTCATGGCGTGGGCTATCGATCATCTGCCGGCGGCAATCCTGCGCCCGTTCATGATGAAGTTCCTGACCACGGCGCTGGCGCCTTCGCTGGCACTGTTTGAGGCTGGCGCCTTGTTGGTGAACCAGCAAGGTGAACGTTTTGGAGATGAGCTTGATCGTCCGGCCTGGCGTCTGCCTGACCAGCCTGAAAAAGTCGGTTACATCCTGATCGACCAGGCATTGGCGCAGCGCTTTTGTGCGTGGCCTAATTTCATTTCCACGGCGCCGGGCATTGCCTATGCCTACATTCCGGACTACCGCAAAAATCGCCCCGATGTCTATACCGAGGCGCCGACGCTGCAAGCCCTGGCGGGCAAGCTGGGCATGGATGCATCGGCACTGACCAGGAGCGTGGCATCGGCGTCGTTGCGCCCATTCGGCGACGGACCCTTTGTTGCATTGGGACCTGTACGCTCGGCTTTCGTGCACAGTGAAGGGGGCTTAAAGGTCGACCGTCAGCACCGGGTGTTGGCTGGCGATGACCAGCCTTTGCCCGGCCTGTTTGCGGCCGGCTCAACAGGACAGGGCGGACTGCTACTCAAAGGACATGGTCATCATCTGGCCTGGGCCTTTGTCTCAGGGCGGCGCGCCGGCAGATTCGCAGCTCAGTCGGTCAAAGGGACAGCACGGTTCTCATGATTCGACCACCGCCCAGCTCAATGACAATTCTCTGCGCCTGGTACCCATGCGTTGACATGGGGAAGAGGGAGACTCTGGGCGATGCTTGACGTACTGGTTATCGGCGGCGGTAACGCCGCGCTGTGCGCGGCCCTGATGGCGCGCGAGGCTGGTGCCTCTGTGCTGCTGCTCGAAGCCGCGCCACGCGCCTGGCGCGGCGGCAACTCGCAGCACACGCGCAATCTGCGCTGCATGCACGATGCGCCGCAGGACGTGCTGATCGACGCCTACCCCGAGGAAGAATACTGGCAGGACCTGCTCAAGGTCACCGGCGGCATCACCAATGAGGAACTGGCGCGCCTGACGATCCGCGCCTCCTCCACCTGCCGCGACTGGATGCGCAGCCATGGCGTGCACTTTCAGCCACCGCTCTCGGGCGCGCTGCACGTGGCGCGCACCAATGCCTTCTTCATGGGTGGTGGCAAGGCCCTGGTCAACGCCTATTACCGCAGCGCCGAAAAGCTTGGCGTGCAAGTGCGCTACGAGACGCCGGTGAACTCGGTCGAAATGGACGGCGAGCGCTTTGTCGCCGTGCACACGGCAGCGGGTGAGCGCATCGCGGCCCGAAGCTGCGTGCTGGCCGCCGGCGGCTTCGAATCCAACCTCGATTGGCTGCGCCAGGCCTGGGGCCAGAACGAACGCGGCGAATGGCCGGCCGACAACTTTTTGATCCGTGGCACGCGTTTCAATATGGGCGTGCTGCTCAAGCACATGATCGCTGCTGGCGCCGACACCATAGGCGACCCGACGCAGGCGCACATGGTGGCGATCGACGCGCGCGCGCCGCTTTTTGATGGTGGCATCTGCACCCGCATCGACTGCGTCTCGCTTGGCGTCGTGGTCAACCGCGAGGGCGTGCGCTTCTACGACGAGGGCGAGGACTTCTGGCCCAAGCGCTACGCAATCTGGGGCCGCCTGGTGGCGCAGCAGTCGGGCCAGGTCGGCTACTCCATCATTGACCAGAAAGCCATCGGACGCTTCATGCCGCCGGTCTTTCCCGGTACCAAAGCCGACACCCTCGATGAACTCGCGCGCAAGCTCGGCCTGCCCGAAGCGGCTTTTGTCAAGACCGTGCAGGACTACAACGCCGCCTGCCAGAGCGGCACGTTCGACCACACGGCGCTCGACGACTGCACCACCGCCGGCCTGACACCGGCCAAGACGCACTGGGCGCGTCCCATCGACCATGCGCCCTTCTATGGCTACGCGCTCAAGCCCGGCATCACCTTCACCTACCTCGGGCTCAAGGTCAATGCCCAGGCGGCCGTGCACTTTGCTGGCCGGCCCAGTCCGAACCTCTTTGTCGCCGGCGAGATGATGGCCGGCAATGTGCTGGGCAAGGGCTACACGGCCGGCGTTGGCATGTCCATCGGCACCGCTTTCGGGCGCATCGCCGGCACACAGGCGGCGATTGCTGCGCGGAGGATCGACCATGCAAGCGCTTGAAGCCCTGGGCCGCGAGGCCGCTGCGCTGGCCAATGGTGGCCGTCCCGTGATTGCTATCCTGAGCGCCAACGAGGCCGAGGTCGGCCGCCAGATGCAGATTTGCAACGCCTGCCGCTACTGCGAGGGTTTTTGCGCCGTGTTCCCGGCCATGACGCGCCGGCTCGAATTCGGCAAGGCCGATGTGCACTACCTGGCCAATCTGTGCCACAACTGCGGCGCCTGCCTGCACGCCTGCCAGTACGCGCCGCCGCACGAGTTCGCCGTCAACGTGCCGCAAGCCATGGCGAAACTGCGGCTGGACACCTATACCGATTACGCATGGCCGTCCGCCTTGGGCCGCCTGTACCAGCGCAACGGCCTGACGCTGAGCCTGGCCAGCGCTTTCGCGCTGGTGCTGTTTCTGCTGCTGGCGCTGCTGGCGCGTGGCACGCTTTTTCCGGGGCCACTGCAGGGCAATTTCTATGCGGTCTTTGGCCACAATCTGCTCGGTCTGATGTTTGGCGCCGTGTTCGGCATGGCCGTGCTGGCGCTGGCTATCGGCCTTGCAAGATTCTGGCGCGGCGTGTCGCTGGCCACAGCAGCGCAGGACGCGCCAACGCCGGGTCTGTACCGCGCGGCCGGCACCGAGGCTGTCAGCGATGTGCTCAGTCTCAAGTACCTGGGCGGCGGCCATGGCCAGGGCTGCAACAACGCCGACGATGCGTTCACGCTGTGGCGTCGGCGCTTTCACCATTTCACCTTCTACGGCTTTGGCCTGTGCTTCGCAGCGACCGGTTTGGCCACGCTTTACCACTACCTGCTGGACCGCCACGCGCCCTATGCCCTGGACAGCCTGCCGGTGTTGCTGGGCACTGCCGGCGGCATCGGTCTACTGATCGGGCCCGTCGGTCTGCTCTGGCTCAACCTGCAGCGCGACCCGGCGCATGGCGATGTGGCGCAGCGTCCGATGGACCGGGGCTTTATCGCACTGCTGCTGCTGGTGAGTCTGAGCGGCCTGGCGCTGCTGCTCTGGCGCGACAGCGGCGCCATGGCGCTGCTGCTGGCGCTGCACCTGGGCGTGGTGATGGCCTTGTTTCTCACCATGCCCTACGGCAAGTTCGCGCACGGCATTTTCCGCAGCGCTGCTTTGCTAAAGTCGGCACTTGAAAAACGCGTACCGAACAAACTTGGGCTTGGCAGCGATTGAGTCGTGAAAGGACTGATCGCCGCTCTTTAGACCATGAACTAACAAGTTGAAGGTGATAGGGATTGGCTGCGACGTTCAATCCGACAATCTGAGTGTCTTCTTTGGCACAAATAGTCGTACGCACGAAGGGCAGGTTTTCAATATTGCCACCGGCTGCCATGGGCACGTTGTTCGCGGTCATGACTGTCAGTTGTCCGGCAGCCTGATTTGATGAAACCCTGAACGTCAAGTTTCGGGCGAGCACTTGGCGGTGCGTGCTGGCTCTGGGCGACCATGAACTGACGGCCGAGTTTGATTTTGATAGCTGTCGGTGGACCTCTGCGAGTTCCAGATAGTAGCCATTGGGCGGCCTGAGTATGTTGCTCCGCATCAAAGTCAATCAGAGCTTCAGCCAGACTTGACCTCGTATCCGTCACGCTGGATTTATCGAAGTCGGACCTCATCAACTTGACGACTCCTACGAACTGGCCGACGAGGCGCTGTACAAAGCCAAACGCGAAGGATGCAATCGCGTCGTCTACGGTACGGCGTAACCAGCTATTCAGAAGCGCGTCGCGGCAGAGTCATTGCCGCTGATGCTTCATCACCTCAGTTAAACACGCCTCCGTATTGTTTTCTCAAATCGCCCTTTTGCACCTTGCCGGTGCCTCCGACCGGCAGCGCATCGAGAAAAACGACCTCATCGGGTATCCACCACTTGGCCACCCGCCCAGTCAGAAATGCCAGAATTTCTTCGCGCTCCAGCGTGTGCCCAGGCTTGCGCACGACAAAAAGCAAGGGGCGTTCATCCCAGACTGGATGCTTGACACCGATGACCGCCGCCATTGCCACAGCCGGATGTCCCATGGCAGCACTTTCAAGGTCGATGGAACTGATCCACTCGCCGCCGGTTTTGATGATGTCTTTCGCACGATCACGAATTTGCATCACACCCTGGGCGTCGATGGTGGCAATGTCACCGGTTGGGAACCAGCCCTCGACCAGTGGCGACGCTTGCTCCTTGTAGTAGCTGCTGACAATCCACTGCCCCCGCACCATCAACTCGCCCTGAGACACACCGTCGCGCGGCAAGGTCGTGCCGCTGTCGTCCACCACCTTGATCTCGACACCGAAGACCGACTTGCCCTGTTTGGCAATGACGGCGTGGCGTTCGGTTGCGGTCAGCTCCATGTTCTGGGGGGTCAAACAGCTCAGGGTGGCCAATGCTGTGGTTTCGGTCATGCCCCAGCCATGGCGCACTTCGACACCATAGTTGTCGGTGAATTTTGCAATCAAGGTGGCCGGCATGGCGGAGCCGCCGACAGCGGTGCGCCGCATGGTTGAAAAGCGCAGGCCATGCTGCTCCACATACTGCATCAGTGCCAACCAGATCGTCGGCACGCCGGCGCTGACCGTGACACCTTCCGCCTCCATCAGCTCATGCAGACCAGCCCCGTCCAGCCGTGGCCCTGGCAGCACAAGCTTGGCGCCGACCATCGGCGCCGCATAAGGTATGCACCAGGCATTGATGTGAAACATCGGAACCACTGGCAGCACCGTTTCTTGCGGCGAGAGGCAGATCCCGCCCGGCATGCAGCCGGCCATGGCATTGAGGATCATGGCCCGGTGCGAGTACAGCGCGCCCTTCGGATTGCCGGTGGTGCCCGAGGTGTAACACAGGGCAGCCGCCGCGCGCTCGTCAAGCTCCGGCCAGTCGAAGCGCTCACTATGCGGCGCAATCAGTTCTTCATAACAAATCACATTGCTCATGCCCTCGATGGAGGGCATGTTGGCCGCTTCACACAGGCAGATCCAGGACGATACCTGGGGGCAGTGGGGGGCAATACCCTTGATCAAAGGGGCAAACGTGCTGTCGAACAGCACTACCCTGTCCTCAGCGTGGTTGATGATGTAGATCAGTTGTTGCGGATGCAGTCGCGGATTGCAGGTGTGAATGACCATGCCACTGCCTGACACTGCGTAATATGCCTCCAGATGCCGATGGTTGTTCCAGGCGATGGAACCCACTGAATTGCCAGTTTCCAGGTTCAGGTGTTTGAGTGCGTTGGCCAGCTTGCGTGAGCGCGCTGCACATTGGGCGTAGGAGTAACGGAACACGGAACCATGGGTCTCGCGCGACACCACTTCAACCCCGCCAAACTGAGCGGCAGCGTGTTCGATGACGTCGGAAATGAGCAGCGGGCGGTCCATCATGAGGCCAGTTTGAAGCATTTGTTGTCTCCGGTTGGGTTTGTCATTGTGGTCTGTAGGCGGGGTCTGGTACATCGGGGCCTATGGCCATCAATCCACCCAGAAATCCCGCGATGCCTTGCGGCGCTCGCCAATGGCACCCAGCGGGTCTTTGCTCTTGAACTGCTCCCAGCCGTGCGAGGAGTCGGAGTCCCCGATTTGCCAGAAGCCAAGCGTGGCACTGGTAAAGCCAGCCTGCACCGCCTCAAAGCCCTGCGCGGTGTAGAGGTCGGCCTCAACCCCCTTGTTGATGACAAACTTGAGTTGACGCAAGCCCTGCTGATTCTTCAGCAGCAGCAAGTCTGCCAGTCGGCTGGTTTCTGTCTCAAGCTGATCTACCGGAACCACGCGGTTGAAGAGCCCGAGTTCCACGCCACGTGAGGCGGGATGAAGCGAGCCGAGCAGGTTGATTTCCTTGGTCATGCGCCGTCCGATCAGACGCGCCATGCGTGTCGTACCACCCCAACCGGGCGTGATGCCCCAATCCACTTCCGGCATTCCCCAGCGGGCGCGTTCGGTACAAATCACGAAGTCGCACGCCATGGTGATTTCCAGCCCTCCGCCGACACAGTAACCATCAACGGCAGCGATGGTGATCTTGTCAAGTTCCTCCAGCGTATTGGCCATGTGTTGGTAAAAGCGCACCCGGCGCACCACGTGGGCGGCGCTGCCCCAGGCACCGGCAGCCATTTCGGTCAGGTCGTCGCCGGCGCAGAAGTTGCCACCGGCCCCGGTAATGACAACGATCTTGAAACGGTCGCAATCGCGCAGGTACTCCACCGCGGTTGCGAATTCCTTGGACAGCGCGATCGAGAGTGCATTGGTGACCGCCGGGCGGTTCAGTGTCAGGCGGGCGATCTTGCCCTGGTCCTCAAAAAGCAGATGCTCAAAAACAGGCATGGGTGCGTCGGATGTTTGCTTGGGGGTTGTGCTCATCAATTTCTCCTGGGTTTTTGGGTGAGGTTTTGTCGGTCGAGGCAATAAGTTGTTTAACCAGACGACATGCGCAATATACACTACAAGTATGGATAAGAAACTAACAATACCATCCTCTTCAGCCATGCAGCGCGCCTGTTCCGTGGCACGCGTTCTCGAACGCATCGGCGACGGCTGGAGCTTTTTGGTGTTGCGTGCGGCGTTTTTTGGAGAAACCCGGTTCGAGGGTTTCATGAAGGCGCTCATGGCCCCACGCAGCCAGGTCGCGAAAGTTCTGCGGCAACTGCAAAAGGGGGGGCTGATAGAGCGCGTCACAGGGCAGCAGGGCGGCCCACGCTACGCCCTGACACCCAGTGGCCTCGATTTCTATCCGGTCTGTGTGGGTTTGCTGGATTGGGGGGATCGCTATGCGCGTGCGCAGTTGCAACCCCAACAAACGGCCGCGCCCTGGCGTCTGCGCTGGCGCGGTGCCCCGATGGACGCGCCAGACATAGCTCCGGTTTGGGTTTGTGCCGCGTGCGCCCTGCCGCTGCAGGCACGTGATGCGCGCTGGCAGGACGGCCCGGGAGCCGGGCTGGAGACTCGCCCACCGGGTCGGCGCCGTTCACCCGACAGCAGTCTGTACGCCCGGGCACAGCCCTGTTCGGTGGCGAGCACGCTTGAAATTGTGGGCGATGTCTGGAGTTTTCTGATCCTGCGCGAGGCGTTCTTCCGATCCCGCTTTTTTGACGACCTGGTGAGCCGGTTGGGGGTCGCTCGCAACGTGCTGACGAAGCGGTTGGAGCGACTCGTCGAGTTTGGTCTGCTGACGCGCGAAGTGGATGGAAACGACGCACGCCGGCGCGAGTACCGCCTGGCAGCGCCGGGGCTGGCACTGTATCCGGTGATCGTGGCGCTGATGGATTGGGGTGATCGCTGGATTTCAGGTCCCGGCAAGGAGCCGCTATTGCTCGTGCATAAGCCCTGCGGACAAGGTCTTGTCGCGACCCTGAAGGATGCTCACAGCGGCAAACCGCTGGATGCACGCCTGATAGAGGCGATCAAGGGCGTCGGCTAGCCCCTCTTCAAACCGCGTGACCGCTTCGAGGCGACTTACCGCGCGAGCGGTTTAGTCCAACGCTGCAATTGAGCCGGCTAGGTCAAGGAAAACGAACCCGCAATCTGAGCGAACGCTTTGACATCCAGGACCGGGGCCGCGGACGGCCGGTCTTCACTTGGTTGACTGGCTCCTTGGGGCACCTTGTTCGCGCCCACGACCGGCAGGTGAACGGTCGCTCAGTTTTAACAAGTTCTAAACGTCAAATTCTTGGTGTGCAGTTTGACGTACGCACTGGGCTGTAACGGTCAGGAGCAAGTAGCGGATCATGCGTCCGTGTGCTTGCGTGCCCAATAGATGGCCACAAGCATTTGACAAAGCAGCGCCAGCAGACCATTGAGCAACAAGGCGTCACGCACACCCAGCAGGCTGATGGACAAGCCGGTAAACCCCCGATGGCCACCCCAAACTGCTCCACTTATGGCCACCCAAACTGCCCCAGGCAGGACGGCTAAATTATCAACTCTTTGGCCCGGCTGATTCGGACTTCCTTTCTTGGTAATTCCTCCCTGACTTTTTGGAATTTTTAAAAAGGCTGTTTGGCAAGC
>Ga0118677_10002112_pt1 | contig 40695 bp, 44 predicted proteins | sample AliMusrvi5mmetaG_FD_86154 | JGI IMG/M metagenome (GOLD analysis project Ga0118677, IMG submission 86154)
TAGGTGGAATGGGGGAAAAAGGATGTGGGTCAATAAAAACGGGCAGTAGGAGATGCTTGAAAACGGTTAGGTGGGTCAGGTTACCGGCGGTGGGTGGGTCAAGACTTCACCGGTGGTGGCACTTCATCTCCATGTATTTCAGCCAGAGCCATGATCTTTCTGAGATGGTGTCTGGCGTTAAGGTGCCGTTTATCGAGTTCCCGGTAATAATCCAGGGAACAATGCGATAACGACAGAAATCGTTGCATGTTTTTCTGGTCTCTGGCGTTTTTGCGTTGTGCGATCAACTCCTTTGGATGGTCCAGATCCTCGAAATCGCGGTTCCGTTCATAGGAACGGCTATGGCGGGCGATAAGGCGTTCTTCGTAATAGAAACAAAGCCGGTCCGGATATGCCTTCATGGTGAGACGTTGACCTGCAAGACGAGCCGGAACCGAATAACGGTTTGAGTCAAGTGCGACGCGGAATAGAGGTGAAGCCCGCACAGAGGTGACATTGCCTATATCATATGAATGAAGGGGCAGCGGCTGTAGATGGGGCAACTCCTGACTTAGCATGTCGATTGGCTTATTTCTTGTCTCGCCATGAATGCGGACATTAGCCACGGTATCAAGCCATATTTGTGCGGCTGGATTGATTGCTACGAAGTCAGGCAACTCAGCGCCGGCAAGGAAATTCTTTTTGACGTAGCCGACAGCATTTTCCACTCGGCCTTTTTCGTTTCCCTTGGCAACACCGCAAGCTGAGATACTGAAGCCATGGTATGCAGCGAACTCGGCATATCTTGGATTGAATACCGGTGCTTCGCCAAGTGTGCGTTTAAGTACGGCACTTTTCAGGTTATCGACCATAATTCGGGTGGGAATACCGCCAAAGGCGCGAAACGCATTCTGGTGGCAGCCGAGGAAATGCTCCATGGTTTGGGACACAGTGAACTCGACATACATCTGTCGGCTGTAGCAGAGCACCATGACGAAGAAACTCAAACGGCGCGTGGTATCACCTACTCGGATCGAACCATATGATCCCCAGTCAACCTGGGCACACTCACCCGGCGCGAATGCCAGGGTCAAATAAGCTTTTTCCTTTTTGGGGCGGATCTTGCGGACGAATTTCTTTACCACCGTATAACCGCCGGTAAAGCCCTCCTCCCGGAGACGCTGGTATACCTGTTGTGCCGAGTAAGGATATGATTCGACCATTTTGACGACCGTAGCTTTGAAAGCATCGAGTATGCTTGGCCGTCTGACCGATTTACGGAGTTGAAACTGTTTCGCGGCAAGGCACCGTTTCACGGTACGTTCGTCATGACCCAATTCACGGGCGATCTGCGTGGCGGTGAGCCCCTTCTGATCATGGAGATGCTTGATACGGGAAAAGGTTTCGTAGTCGATCATTTGGTACCTCCTGCGAGCCCTTTGAATATTTCGGCAATGGCAATTGGCTCTCCCGTTTCCCTGCGTTTCTTCAAGTCAACCGTGCGCCCCCCCAGAGATAAAACCTGATAGAGCGGTTTCTTGTAAACAACGAGACCAGCCTTGGCAAGACAGATACGGGCAGTGGCAAGCGTCGCAGTATTCATTGTAAGGCGTTTGCAGACGGAAAAATCGGAGTAGTAGCTTAGCCCCTGGCAGTCGGCAACAGTGACGAGGAAGAGATATAGTGCTGCCGCCTCGTGGCTTAACAACTCAATGTGGTGATCACGAACCAGACGGTGGTCCACCCAACTGAACTGTTCGGGAATGGTTCGGATTCGGTCGCGGCAGATGGGGAAATTGTAGTTCATAACGGCCTCCTGGGTTTGAGCAGATAACATCCTGACCCAATTGTTCCAGACGGCGGGTTACTTCGTCGATCTCATCTTGTAACACACAACCGGTAAAATGAGAGATTAGCCCAATAAAAACAGGATGTTGTGCAAGGCAGAAATCTTGTAACACAGGGGTAGAAGCCTGTAATTCAGGTGGTAAATGCGGTATAACATCTTGTTTTGATTTAGCAATTTGGCCACAGTCATCTTGTAACAAGGACTCAGAAGTCTTGCGACGGCTCCGTCCCGGATTGGCCTGACGCCAGGTTTGCACCCGCTCAACGTGGATTGAACCCTTGAAATAATTGGGATTCTTTTTTAACCATCGCTTCTGGCTGGCACCTCTGCTTGCCTTGCGACACTCTGGTTTGCCGCAATACTCCTGTTTCATGGCATTGCGATAGTCAGGAGTGAAGATGTCTTTACAGCATCGGCATTGCCGATTTCTTTTGAAATTCATTACCCGGCACCTCCGGGCAAATCATGGTTTTTACATTGAAAATAGGGAAGAAGAGAATGAAAACCGGGAAAGGCGGAAGAAGAGAAATTTGAAATTAAATTGGTTGGGAAGAAAACGGTAAAGCGGAAGAATAAGCAAATTCATAGCGCCGGAAGAAAATCAACATCATAACGCCGGTGTCAGGCAATGTGACGCGGCAAAAAAAATAACTCAAAATGGATTGATTTGTTGTGATAGGATACACGCCGAATCATATTTCGCTACATGGTACAATCAGAAAAGTGGAGGTTTACGCGGGCATGGAACAACGGATCAACGAACTGGAAATACGCTACATGCAGCAGGAACAGACTATTTTGGAGCTGAATGATATTGTCTGTCGCCAGGAGCTGATACTTGAACAGCTACAGCGGGATTTCGGGATGTTGAAGGAACAGTTTATGGCGATGTCGCCATCGGTATCGTGTGATCCGGATCAGGAAGAGCCGCCGCCTCATTATTAATGGTAACTCAAAAAATATGCTTCATTTGACATTTTTCTCTCCTGCCCCCCTTGGATAATACATTAACTAGCTGTTTTTTTTGATGTTTTTTATTCTATGCGCCCCCTGCCAAAATTGTGCGCAGTATGCGTACTCCTCATTTCCTCTCTGAAAGAGTTTTATTATTACGGTCCATTGATTTTTTACTTTTCTCTGCTATCGTTGAATTGATTTAAAATATTTTATTATTTCATCCGTCCAGAGTTTTATGGAGCCGTACTAACTCTCAAAATCAGGAGGAAGTCATGAAACGCAGCTCTCGTCCCCATTTCAAGCGGATAAATAAGACACTCGCCGCCTGCATCGTGTGCATGACGGCCCTCACCCCGACCATTTCCCTGGCTGCTAACGCCACGGTGAATTTTGGTTTCAGCAGCGGGACTTCCGCTACCTCCACTGCGGCCCTGGTTGCTCCCGATAAGCTCGGCACAACCACCGCTACGGCGCCACCTGTCTTTGCCGGAGTGCAGGCAACGACGGAAATGGATACCAGTCGTAGCTTCACACAAGCAGCAGAGTCCGCACCGGGTGTTGCCCAACCGGTGGAAACCACACCGAGTGCGACCCCGCAGCAGGCACCCAAATCAACTCCCAGACTTGGTGTAGGGGTTGACACCCTTTGGAGCGATGATCTTAAAATCTATACGGTGCCGTTAAGTTACACATTTAATCGTAATTTTGCCGTTCAGATCAATATCCCGGTTGTTACCGCCAGATTTGATGGCAGCAATGACGGTGTATTAAATCCCTCAACCACCACCGGTATCGGGGACGTAAGTTTGACCCTCAAACATCGAATTGGGAGTGAAAATGCACGAGGCGCGCTTTTTACCTTGCTGACCGGTAAATTCGCCAGTGGCGACGCGAACAGGGGGCACGGTACCGGCACTTACGACATTGCTCTTACCGAAAAGCTCATCAAGCGGTTTGACGGTTTCCGCGGTACCATCATGGTCGGTGTAACCCAACCGCTCAATAAGCCAACCGTTATCGGTAACCAGGTTGAATACGGCAGCACGGTTGCCTATATGGCCGCCCTTGAGCATACCATTGGGCAGCCCGATCTCTGGGTAGGAGTGCGCGCGGAAGGTCAACACGGCTTCCAGAACAAGATTAACGGCATTGCTTTGGGTGATGCCCGTACCACTCTGGATGTGGCCCCGGAACTCAGGTACTACTATAAACGCACTACGTCGTTAAACCTTGGTGTCAACGTGCCGGTCTACACCCAATATGATCGGGCGGGTAGTTCCGGCACACGTGATGTGTCTTTCAGCTTCGGCGTATCCACGATGTTTTAAGGGGGGACGATATGAAAATCGCAAAAATCGTACTAACAATCACATTGCTGGGAACTCTTGCACTTCTTACCGGCTGTTCCGGAAACAGCGGCAGCGGGACTCCGGGTGATGCCAAGGCTGGATTGAAAATCGTGTTCTCTAACACATCAACCGGAACAATGCAGAAGCTCGGAATAACCAGTATGACTCTGGATGTGATTCCTGCCAGTACATCCAGTAGTGCTCCTGCCAGCGTTAATCTGTTTGCGTACCATCAGCAGAATCATACCTTCAGCTATCCTTTAACCAACCTGACCGACAATGAGTACTACGTGTTCCGCATCAAGGCCTATAATTCTCTTGGCACTATGGTTTATTCCGGGCAAACCGGACAGAAGCTTCTGCCGGGAGACAACAGCATCACTCTGACGGCCTATGATTTTACCAATGTTGCCGGCTCCGCCGGGAAGGGTTTTGCCGGAGCGGTCGGCTATTACGACGGAACCGCTTTCGACGGGAGCACCTTTACGCTCTCCGTTAACAGCCTGGGGGTCGGCACAGGGACATCGAGTGGCGGCAGCATTACGGCCTACATGACTCCTTCGGCGACCGGAAATTTTGACGTCATTGTTTTCACTCGGGGAACTGCAGGAACCACCTGTTCCAGCGGAACGGTCAATGCTTCTACCGGCAGCGGCAGCGGCAGCGGTGTTAATAGCGTCGGTAGCCCGATAGGGTGGACGATTTCCAGGCACGTTACCAACTATTCCTCTGTGGTAGGCACATACGACGGCACTGCTCTTGACTCGAACAGCATCCCGGTGGCTACCCTTAGTCTGACAGTTGATTCAAACGGAAACGTTTCCGGGACAAGCAGCAATGGATACGTGATTTCAGGAAAACTGACCTCAAGCGATATTGCCGGTTCTTATTTTATGTACAGTGGAACCTCGACTTCCGGAAACGATGTGGTCACCTGGCAGGGGAGCATGAGTGGCGCGAGCGGGATGATCAGCGGCAGCTATTCAGGGGCAACGTCCGGAAACGGCACCTGGTCGGCATCGAAAAGGTCAAGTGTGACGGCCCAATCGGTTCTGCAATCAGGAATATTTCTCCCGAAAATCAACTCATACGGGGGTACGACAGGCTCGACTATGGCCTACGCGATTGAGCGAGTCGGCTTGGCTACCGATGGAGTAAGCCTTACGGGTGCTTACACCTATTACGACCCCGCACCTGCTACCTGGACTACCACACGGCCGACCGGTTATCCCGCTACTCTTTTTGCATACGGTACCGATTATTACCTGACCGCATCCGGCTGGGTAAGCGGTGGTGATGGTCCACAAAATAGTACCTTTGCTTCCAACAGCGACGGCAGTGCCACCCTGACCAACAAAACCAATTCTTCAGCATTTAAACTGACCGTCACCGCCATCGCTATTTCCGGACAGACTATCGCTGCGCAGGGGGCTGGAACAGCCTGGTGGCCGATCCTCAGCACCGCAGGTGTTTTTCCAACAGGTTCGATCCGATATGATATGACCTGGACGAATCTGAGTGACAGCTACACACTCTGGGGTTCCAACTTGATTCCTCTGCCTACCGGTACGACTCTGGATCAGGTGCCTTCCTATATGCAACAAGTGTATGTTGACTCAAACAATCATAGTATTAATTACTCTGCTAAATTTTTAAGTACCGGCTCGACAGTAGAGTTTTATCAGCAAACCATGGTATCGGGGCAGACCACCCAACCAACGCCTGTTCTCATAGGCTCCGGCAGTTACGCTATCGTCACCGTGTCCGGTCAGCAGATTTTGGAAATAACCATCCCGTCAGCCTTGCGCACCCAGTACAAGCTTGGCGGCAATCCTATATTCAGCATAGTCGGCGGCGCAATATACGGAGGTAGTCATGAGGTCCCCGGAGTAAGTTATTCCAACGATGACAAAGGTGCAAATAGCATAGCTGTGCAGCATTTACAGAACAGCTTGAGCCCCTAGTACAAGTCAGGGCCCGCAATATAGTAAAAACGGCTTAGGTGCCGTGCCCCCGCAGGCACGGTACTTATGCCGAGTGCCTTATTGAGCGCTCTTTGAAGCGTATGGGCCATAAGGGATACCCGGGCCGGGAAAGGCGAACGTTTTTAGATTTGCCTGCCGGGCCAGTGGAACATAATTGGGGAGTGCCTTGGCTACAGCAGCATTTACCGCCATAACAATCAGGTTTGCAAAAGGATTCCCGGTGTTTTGGTTTTGTGGGACATAGACCATCTTTTGATTGTGCTCCCAAAGAGTTTCCCCCGTTTTACCGCTCTTAATGACGTATGAGATATCGACCGTAACCTGGGTACTCAGAATCAAATATGTTGAATCCCATTGGTTGATTGTCACATAAAGGATTGCATCCGCTCCGAAAAGTCCCGCCAATTTCTCCGCTGGGGCACTATGGACAAGGCTTGAATCCGATAAACCATCATCTTCCAGCATTCTCTTGACTAAGTTGACAGGAAATACATAGTATCCATTTTCTGCTAAAGGAATCGAAATTGTTGACAAAAAATAATCGGAAGCGGTTACTTCCACGCTCCGGTTGACGACGGGTACCACCAGTATTGAACTGGGTTTTGCCTCATTGAACTTTGCATAATCCTTTTGTTGCGTTGTTACGCATCCTCCCAACAAGAACAGTACGGAAAATATCAAAAAGATTCTGGTCATTGTGCCACCTCTTTTGTCTGAACTGGCAGTGCCGTAGGTGCAGACGTCTTTTCCTTTTCTTTCGGTCGTTTTTTTGCATTATCGATCATTTTAGTCATTAATATTCGTGATTCTGGCCATTTGTCGCGTTCTTTCTTGAAATATATCAAACTTTCTTCAAAATTGCCCTTTTCGTACAGGACGAAACCATATTCAGCAAATATACCTGGAGGGACTTTGTCAGACTCAGCTCCTTTTTCAATAGTACTTTTGAGAGCCACTACAAATTGGTCGTACTCTGCAGGATTTTTGTAGTGATCATAAAGTTTTTGATCATAATCTTCCCAGGCATATCTGGAAGTTGGAGCGCAGCCGGTTGTTGACAGTATTGTAATAATAAACAGCCACACATGGATGGTTTTCATTTTATCTCCTGTTATCGAACCGTTATTGTCTTTAATTCGCTTTCAACAAAGATATTTTGTTCATATACAACGTTTCCGTTCTCAATAATAGCCACACGATGAGTACCTGGTTCGATAGTCACCGTTTTCGGATCGCCACCATATACCGCAGCCTTGCCAAGATTTATTCCATCAATTACTAATTCAGCTGTTGCAGAAGCTCCTTTAATGGCAATGCTCGGTCGGGAATCAACCGATCTTACGGAGGTGGAGGGCATTGAACAGCCAAAAACGAATAGTAGAACTATCAATAATGAATAGTTTTTCATTTTATTACCTCTTCTACGAAAATTTTGTCTGCTTTTGCAGCAGCTATTGATCCGGTAATGACTTCACAAATAGCGCCCTCATTGTTCTCATTGTCACCGAAAAACGAAGTAATGCGTATTTCAGCTATTTTCTTGGGTGGGAGATGTATTTCAAATCCAGATTGTTTACTTTTAACGGCAGAACCTTGCTCCATGATTTGCAAAACATCCCCGGCCTTCAGCCCCTGTTTCTGGCCTCCGCTTATAAAGACAGTGCCGTCCTGGATTTCAAGTACATCAGTTTTCCATTTTCGGTCATCCAAAGTTGAAACTAATTTATCGAGCATATCTGAAATAGCGGCAGATATTGCCCGGTCGTTGAGAGTCGCATCGTATTCTGCCCGGCTACCATAGCCTGCAATCTCTCCGGATTCAGTGCTGGCTTCACCTACTCCGGAGGCAGAATAAAATGCTTGTCCCGTTTTTACGTCAACCAATCGAGCCTCAACTTTTGCCCGAGCAGTTTGAACTTTCGTGCTGGATAAGAAGCCAGATTTTCCACCGACGGAACGCCCAAACTCTGTCACTGAACCAACAATAAGCGCATCTACACCTATAAGCTTGGCATCACCGCTTATAGCCTGTTCTCTCTGCACTTTAGAAATGTCGGATCGTTCAAATACCACAAACTTGTTTGACATAATGAGTTTTGCCGCGAGCATATCAGATGCCTGCTTACCGATCCGATCATAGTCTTGATCCGTCATTAAGGAACGACCATAGTTAGACTCATTGCTGAATCTGGCGATTGCGACTTTGCGCTTGTATTGTTTTGTCGTGGGCAGCTGGGCAGCTGCCTGTGCTTTAACCTGTTGAGCTTTGCTCGCAGGTGCTTCAACGTGCTCAGGAGGAGTTGAAACCGTGGCGCAGCCAGCAGGTAGAGTCAGCGCAATCCATACCATAACGTTTTTTCTAGTAAACATTTTGTTGTCTCCCGAACCATAATAAATTGTAGCACAAATATATAATAATCATTTTTGGTGAATGTCAATAATTCTCTTGACATAATTCCATTGTTCCATGCCTGTCTTTTGAGCGCAAAGCCTTCTAAGCCAGCGGAGTAAAGTAATACCCAGCTGCCAGATGTTGCGCCGTTTGAAGAGGTGCCACCAATTTCTTTTGACTTTCACCGCAGTCGTCTGCTACAACCCACGCTACAATTGTATCACAAAGACGTTTGGTGCTGTGCTGTGAAAGCATAGTTAAAAGGGAAGAGGGTGCGAATCCCTCGCTGTCCCGCAACTGTAACAGGCGATGAACGCCGCATGATGCCACTGGAGTTTTTCGGGAAGGCGCGGCCAGTAAGATGACCCTGAAGCCAGGAAACCTGCCACTCCGTCATAGTTTTGGGACCTCCGTGGAACGAGGGGCCGAAGCCTGATCGTATCAGATTATCCGGTTTTTGAGCCCCAGTCCCTTCCACGGACCGGGGTTTTCTCGTTTTGGAGGGCGAAATGGCGCACATAATCTTTATCACCGGCGGAGCACGTAGCGGAAAAAGTGCTTTTGCGGAAAAACGGGCACGGGAGTTCGGAGCGCCTCTCGGTTATCTGGCTACGGCGCAGGCACATGACAGCGAGATGGATGAGCGTGTCAGGAAGCATCGTGAACGGCGCGGCGCCGAATGGAGCACGATTGAAGAACCGCTGTGTCTGGCAGAAACGCTGGCACGATGCGATGGTCACTATACGGTAATCCTTGTGGATTGTGTGACGCTCTGGCTTTCCAACCTGCTGTTCAACTATGAAGAAGAGGGTGAACAGGTTGGAGAGTTGATTCATCAGGAACTGGAGCGGTTAAAGAGTACGCTCCGCAAGATGGTGACGCCGGTTATTTTCGTCAGCAACGAGGTTGGTATGGGGATTGTGCCCGACAACGCTCTGGCGCGATTGTTTCGGGATATTGCCGGGACTGCGAACCAGACCCTCGCTGCTGCAGCGGATGAGGTGCATGCCGTAATCAGCGGGATTCCGTTACGTTTGAAATAATAACCTGAATCCGTTTGCTGCGTCACGGATTCAGGAATTAGATAAGGAGATTTGCATGGACATCATAAAGGAAACAGTCGAACGCATTAAACCGGTCAGTCAGGAATTGCTGCAACAGACACAGACGAGGCTGGACAATAAGACCAAACCGCCCGGCTCGCTGGGACGACTGGAAGAATTTGCCCGTCGTATGGTCGCTATCAGCGGCAATCCTGATCCGGACCTTGCGAAAAAGGTTGTATTTACCTTTGTCGGTGACCATGGCGTTACGGAAGAGGGGGTCTCGCTGTATCCTCGCGAAGTAACCCCGCAGATGGTACTGAACTTTCTCTCCGGCGGCGCCGGAGTCAATGTGCTGGCCCGCCATGCGGGGGCGGATGTGCGGGTCGTCGATGTCGGGGTTGATTATGACTTTGCCGGTGTTGCCGGTCTGATCCATAAAAAGGTTGCCCGGGGTACGAAAAACTTTGCCAACGGTCCGGCCATGAGCAGAGAGGAAACTCTTGCCGCCATGACAGTCGGGATTGAGCTGGCTGATCAGTGTCGTATCGAAGGGGTGGGGCTGGTCGGAACCGGCGAGATGGGGATCGGTAATACGACGCCGTCATCAGCCATCATTGCCGCCATCTCCGGCAAGACGGTGGCGGAAGTGACCCATCGCGGCACCGGTATCGGTGACGCGGCGCTGATCAACAAGATTCGTGTCATAGAACAGGGGCTGGTGCTTAACAAGCCCGATCCCGCTGATCCGCTGGATGTGCTGGCCAAGGTCGGCGGCCTGGAAATAGCAGCCATCGCCGGTCTGGTGCTCGGATGCGCGGCCAATTCGATTCCGGTCGTGATTGACGGCTTTATTTCTACCGCCGGCGCCCTGATCGCCTCGGAACTGCATCCCCATGTGCGCGACTACATATTTGCCGCCCATCAGTCGGTGGAAATCGGGCACAGCTTCATGCTGGAACGGATCGGTGTCGAACCGATTCTCGATCTCAAGTTTCGTCTGGGCGAAGGGACCGGAGCCGCACTGGCCATGACGCTGATCGAGGCCGGGGTAAAGGTGCTGAAAGAGATGGCTACCTTTGAACAGGCCGGAGTAACGCACTGAAAAAGAAAAGGATGAAGGATGAAGGATGAACAGAGGCTTGGTTTTCATCTCTCAACTCTCATCAGATGTTACAAAGAATAATGAAAGTCACAATAAAATACAAAAGGATTAGACCAATGTCGACCCAGATTGAATCCGCCCGCCAGGGTATAATCACCCCCCAGATGCAGACGGTTGCTGTTAACGAGCAGCTTGAGGCGGAGTACATCCGCCGGATGGTGGCCGAAGGGAAGATCGTCATCCCCTGGAACCACAACCGCAAACCGGCGCGCATTGCCGGCATCGGCAAGGGACTCTCCACCAAAGTCAACGCTTCCATCGGCACCTCTTCGGATATTATCGACTACGAAGCCGAGATCAGGAAGGCGCTGGCTGCGCAGGAATCCGGGGCGGATACCCTGATGGAACTCTCCGTTGGCGGCGACCTCGACCGGGTCCGTCGTGAGGTGATTGCCGCCGTCGACCTGCCGGTGGGGAATGTGCCGCTCTACCAGGCGTTCTGCGAGGCTGCCCGCAAATACGGCGATCCGAACAAACTGGACGATGAGATGCTCTTTGACATCATCGAGCAGCAGTGTGCCGACGGCATGGCTTTTATGGCGGTGCATTGCGGCATCAATCTCTGCACCATCGAACGGTTGCGTAAGCAGGGATACCGCTACGGCGGGCTGGTTTCCAAAGGCGGTGTCTCCATGGTGGCCTGGATGATTGCAAACAACCGCGAAAATCCGCTCTACGAAAAGTTCGACCGCGTCGTCTCGATTCTCAAAAAATATGACACGGTACTTTCGCTCGGCAACGGTCTGCGGGCTGGTGCGATCCACGATTCTTCGGACCGGGCTCAGATACAGGAGCTGATCTTCAACTGCGAGCTGGCTGAGATCGGCCGCGACATGGGGTGCCAGATGCTGGTTGAGGGGCCTGGGCATGTGCCGTTGGACGAGATCGAGGGGAACATCCAGCTGCAGAAACGAATGAGCGGCGGCGCGCCGTACTACATGCTCGGCCCGATTGCCACCGATGTGGCCCCCGGTTTCGATCACATCACCGCCGCCATCGGAGCGGCCCAGTCGAGCCGTTTCGGCGCCGACCTGATCTGCTACATTACCCCGGCCGAGCATCTGGCGCTCCCGAATGAAGAGGATGTGCGCATGGGGGTCAAGGCGGCAAAGATTGCGGCCTATATCGGCGATATGAACAAGTACCCGGAAAAAGGGCGCGAGCGGGATAAGGAAATGTCCAAGGCGCGCCGCGACCTGAACTGGGAAAAACAGTTCCAGTTGGCGCTCTATCCCGAGGATGCCCGCGCTATCCGTGCCAGCCGTACCCCGGAGGATGAGAACACCTGTACCATGTGCGGCGATTTCTGTGCCTCGCGCGGGGCAGGGAAGCTGTTTGCCTGCGATTTGCGCGGGGATAAGATCTGAACTTGACCATGTGTGTCGCAAAGCGTAGATGCCCTGTGACGCACATGCTTTCCGGGTTACCACCCTTCACCGTCTCCCCATGCCGCTTTTCTGTCTCAGCGCCGTCTCCAGGTTTGCGCCGGCTTTCGAGTCTCCCGGGTCGGCTTGCAGTGCCAGGGAAAATTGCTCGATGGCGGCATCAAGCTGACCGTAACGGGCATACAGGGTTCCCAGATTGTTGTGATAAATGGAATTGCCCGGATCGATACGGATGGCCGCTGAAAATTCTCTCTCCGCATCATCCGTGCGCCCGATTCGTGCCAATACGATTCCCAGGGCAAAGTGAACCTCGGCATCGCCGGGATCAATGGACAATGCCTCTTCATACTGGGCGATTGCCTCCGGCAGCTTGTTTTGTGCTGCCAGTACCCGGGCCAGATCGTAATGTGCCAACGCGTTGTTGGGATCTATCGCCAACGATGTGAGATATTCAGCGGCGGCTCGGTCTGGCTCGTTCTGTCGGTCGTAGGCGTTCCCCAGACAATCGTGGGCGAAGCTGTTGTTCTCGGTGACCTCTACGGCGTGACTGAGCAGAACCCGATTGTCCCGCCAATATCCGAGCTGGATCCATGTGCCTATAGTCCACCAGATCAACAAGCCTGCCGCGACGAGTCGAATCGACCGAATCCACCCCGGAAATCTTGCGCAAAGATCGGCCCCCCCCCAACTCGCTGCGGCGAATATGCCTATCAAGGGAAGATAGGTATAACGATCGGCCATCGATTGTCTGCCGACCTGAATGAGACCGATGACGGGCAGCAGGGTGATCGTATACCAGAGCCAACCGGCCAGCAGATAGGGAGTCCGTTGCCGGTACTTGATCACAAGAATGCTCACCAGGCTTAAAAAAACCGCCGAGCCGGCGGCCTTCCAAAAGGGAACGGGGGTAAACGGATAAAAAACGGCAAGATCGAAAGGCATGGCCGTCTTTTGGAGATATGCCGATGCCGACCAGAGGGCATTGGCCATACGATCATGCAGAGGCAACCCTGTAAAGGTGGCAACGCTCTTTTTCTGTGCGTACAGGGTGACAACCGCCGAGGCGACGGAGAAGAAGACGAAGGGAATTTTTTCCAAAAGGAGGGCTTTCAAGCCGATGCCGCACGCTTGTCCCTGCCTGGTAAAGGGAGAAGCCAGTCGTTCCAGAGGCCAGATGTCCAGAATGATCAATATCGCCGGTACGGTGACCAGCATGGCCTTGGCGGTGAGTCCCACTGAAAAAGAGGCCAGCGCCAGCAGGTAAAAACTCTTTTTCGACTCCTTAACATACCGTCCGTAAAAATACAGAACCAGCATCAGGAATAATCCGCTCAAAACATCCTTTCTTTCGGCTATCCAGGCAACGGACTCGACATGAAGAGGATGCAGGGCGAAACAGGCGGCGACAAACAGGCTTCTCCATACGGCTCCGGTTATTGAATGAAAGACAAGAAAGAGCAGGGAAGCGTTCAGCGCATGCAGCATGGCATTGACCAGATGGTATCCCATGGGATTGTCGCCGAAGAATTCTGCGTCCAGCATGAGGGAAAGCCAGGTAAGGGGGTGCCAGTTACCGGCGTGAAAGGCGGTGATCGCCCACCGTAGCGAGCCGAACGACAGCCCGGAGAGTACCTGGGTATTTTGGTAGAGGTAATCGGGATCGTCGATGACGCTGAAAGGAAAGAAGGCGACTCGGGAATAGACGAGGAAGGTGACGATGAACAGGGCAAGCATGATCGTAATCGTTGGATGTGTTTTAACCATCAGCATCTTCTCCCTACCGTAGCACGTAGCCGACCGTTATTACTCAACGGTCATTATCTCATCGATTTCCGGCACGATCCGGTTCACCTTCCCTTGAATATTCCACGCCGCATTTTTTAGCAGCTAACAACCGCGCCTGTCAACGGCAATACAGAGAGACCGGATTTCTTTACCACCAATAATTCAGGGAAGAGGAGATGGTCATTATCGAAACGTTTTGACATACGTTTCAATTTTCCCGTACTATTACCTATTTTCTTCCGCTGGATCAGAGGCAGACGGCGTTATCATGAATATTCTTCCCTCCGACAACAGCTACAGCACCTTCTGTGACCTGACCAGCGGCTATCGGATGTTCTGCGTCATGTCCGAAGCGCTCAGCTCCGGAATCATCGACGTACTGGATCAGGGGGAGTATTCTGTCGAAGAATTGCTGGCAGTGACCACGCTGCATTCTGAAGAGGGGAGGCGCTTCATTGAGCTGCTGGTGAGTGTCGGGTTACTGGAACAGTATGACGGACGTCTCTATCTCTCTCGTTTCAGCAGGACATACCTGAGCCGGACGAGCTCCGCCAGTCAGCGCCACGTTATCGAGTTCGAGCCGACGCTAATGGAAAACTGGCGCAAACTTGGGACCGTGCTGCGTGAAGGGCAGGGGACGCTGATCCGGGAGCAGTCAGATGATGACTACCGGGAGCGGCTGCAGCTCTTCCAACGGGCCATGACCGAAGCGGCAGAGGTTCGCTGCCGGGAGTTGTGGGATGCGGTCACCCTGCTGCCGGAACGGGGGCTCATCATCGATATTGGCGCCGGGAACGGTACCTATCTGCAAGAGTTCCTGGCGCGCCACCCGGAGTGGCGGGGGATTGCCTGCGATCTTCCGGACGTCTGCGCCGGAGTGACGGCAGAGGCTGTTCCGGAAAACCTGACCTATCACCCCTGCAACATTCTGGACCGGGAGGAACTGGCCGGCGTGGTTGCCACATATCGCGCTCAGGCGGATATCCTGCTCTTTTCCAACATCTGCCACTGCTACAGCCCGGACGAAAATGGGCCCCTGCTGCTTCAGGCCGGGGAGTTGCTGGCTGATGACGGCCTGCTGATCGTCCACGACTTTTTCCGGGATGCCAACAGCTATGGCGCGCTGTACGATCTGCACATGCTGGTCAATACCTATAGTGGCCGCAGCTACACGGTCGCCGAAACCGCCGCGATGCTGTGCAGCGCCGGATTCGGGTATCATGCGGTCATCGAACTCCCTTCCCGCTCCCTTGCTCTGGTTGCCACCCGTGCCACCCCCTATCCGGGAGTTTCATCACTCTTTGCCATGAAAAGTCACGCACTCTCCCATGGATTTTTCGCCGCCGTGGAGCTCGATCCGGCACGTATCCGCAGCGAGGCGTGGGTCCGGGCCAAATGTACCTATGGCTGTTCGCAGTACGGTAAACGGTGGAGTTGTCCCCCCCACACCATGGATCAGGCCGGTTTTCAGGAACTGCTCGGGTGCTACTCGCGGGCGCTGCTGGTTGCCGGACAGCCGCCGCTGCGTGATTTTCAGGAAAAACTGCTGGAGTTGGAGCGGGAAGCGTTTCTGGGCGGGTTCAAGAAGGCGCTGATATTCAGCGGCGGTCCCTGCTGCTGGTGCGAGAGTTGCGATGAAACGCGGTGTCACTTCCCGGAAAAACGGAGGCCGTCACTGGAATCGTGCGGCTGCGATGTTTTTGCCCTGGCGGAAAGCTGCGGCATCCCGGTCGCCCCGCTCCGTAACAGTGATGATTTTGTGCAGTATGTCGGGCTGCTGCTGGTGGATTAATCGGTGCCGGCAACTTCCCCAAGACCAATTTTGTGGTATTATTCAGCATGAGCCTTGAATCGCTTGTTGCCACATACGGCTATCCGGCTCTCCTGGGCGGCGCGCTGCTGGAAGGGGAGACCATCGTTATTGTCGCCGGTGTTATGGCGCACAGCGGCTATCTTCAGCTGCCGTGGGTCATCGCTGTCGCTTTCTGCGGTGCCTTTTGTGCCGATCAGTTCTGGTTCCAGGTGGGAAAAAGAAAGGGAAAACAGTTTTTCGACAGCAGGCCTCACTGGGAGTTCCGTATCGACAAGGTGCGCCGCTTTCTGGTCCGCTATCAGATCGTTGCCATTCTCAGCTATCGCTTCATCTACGGTACGCGGACCATCACGCCGGTCGTGATCGGCGCGAGCGATTTTGCAACCAGGCGGTTCATACTCCTCAACCTTTGCAGCACCCTTCTCTGGTCGGTGGTGGTCTCTTCGGCGGGCTACTTCTTCGGCAATGTCATCGAGGCACTCCTCCACGATTTTCGCAAATATGAACTTGCCATCATGCTCGTTATAGCTGCGGCGGGTGGAACGTTCTGGTTGTATCGCTACCGGCTGAAAAACCGGTAGTCTGAGTCAATCGCCAATTGACAACGCCGCAGAGATCCCGGATAACCGTTGCCATGAAAATTGTCATTGTTGAAAATCCCCGCCCCCTCACCGTTGAACATTATAACGATGTGGCCAATGCGCCGCTTTCCGCCAGCCTGAACAGCGGCTATGCCCTGGCTGTTGCCCGCCGGGCCGGTTGGGATGCGGTCCATCTGGATTTCAGTTCCGGGAATGAGGATGCGGTCGCCATCGCGGCCCGCATTCACGCTGAGGCGGCCGATATCGTTCTCTTTCACTGGGTCTACTCGTGGGGTGATGAAGAACGTGTTCGCAGGATAATAGCGCTGCTGCGCCGGGAAAACGCTACTCCCCTCGGCGCCTTCGGCCTGTTTCCCACACTTTCTCGTGAAATCCTCATGCAGTATGCTCCGCAGCTGGATTTTGTCCTGGCAGGGGAGTTTGAGGAAACACTGGACGAACTGCTGTCGCTCTTCGGTGTACGGCGTGCGATTGCGCCTTTGCCGGGTCTCTTTCTGCGTGGTGAAAAATTGGTGCCGCGCCCCTTGATCACCTCTCTAGCCCAGCTCCCCGTGCCGGATGACGTGGGAGCCAACTGCAGTTATACAAGCCTGAACATCGCCGCCAGTCGCGGATGCTTTGGTGAGTGCAGTTTTTGCTTCATTCACCGTTACTACGGTTGCAGCCGTCGCCGGGTACGGGATCTCGCTTCGCTGGAGCGGGAACTGGAACTCCGTCTCTCACGGCGCGATGTCAAGAGCCTCTACTTCATCGATCCGACCTTTATCGGTCAGGGAGCTCGCGAGCGGGAACGGGTTGGGGAGATCGGACGGATGGCACGGCGCTTCGGGCTCCCTTTTGGTTTTGAAACACGGGTGGATTGCATTGATGAACCCATACTGGCGTCTTTAGTTGAAAACGGTGCGACCTCCGTTTTTCTCGGTATCGAGTCCGGCTGTGATTCCGTGTTGAAGCGGATCGGCAAACGGATTGACACGGAGCAGATCCGCCGGGCGGTGCGGATTGTCCGGGAGTGCGGGACGCAGTTGAACCTCGGTTTTATTATGTTCGAACCGGATTCCACCCTGGCGGAGCTGGAAGAAAATTATTTGTTCCTTGAAGAGCTGGAACTGCTTGCCGATCATGAGCTGACCGTCAACCTGCTCTACCATAACCAGATCGTGCTGCATGGTTCGGCGGCCTGGGAACGCTTTGAGCGGGATGGACGGCTGCTGGTAAACGAACATCTTCCATTCGAGGCCCGCTGCCGGTTCCGGGATGAACGGGTGGGGGATATCTGCTCGGCCATGGGGCGGCTGACCGCGCACTATTTCAGTGATATGGATGCCCTGCGGCAGACCTGTTCCGCTTCCGCCGCAGGGAATTGTGCAATGCATCATGACGGTCACCGTGGCGGAAGTGGGATTAATTCCGTCCTGAAGGAGGCGTTCCGGGCGCTCTGTCGCGCGGCGGATGTCATGCCCCGGCAGTTTGAATGGGTGGAGCGGGAGTATGCAGAACGCCTTCATAATGTCCTTGCGCTCCACTAAGCCTGAAATCGGCAGTCCAGCGCATGTTCCGGCGCCGGCGATGGTCAACCCAGACATTCCGTGCAGTACGGTGTTCCGGATTAAGGCCGGTATCATTTTTTACTGTTCCCGTTTCGCCCCCTGTGGTAATTGATACCTCATGCGCCACTTTCTGATTGCCTTTCAATTTCTGACCATCATCCCTCTCCCTGTCACCCTCTGCTGTGACAAGGATGACCTCGGGCGTTCCACCGCTTTTTTTCCGCTTGTAGGGGCGGCTATCGGGGCACTGCTGGTCTGTGCCAACTGGCTGCTCTCCCCCCTGATAGCCCGCCCGCTTTCTGATGCCCTGCTGATAACCCTGATGACCCTGGTTACCGGCGCCCTGCATCTGGATGGTCTGGCGGATGTCTGTGATGGTCTGGCGGCTCGCGGTGGCCGGGAGCGATTTCTGGCGGTTATGAAGGATTCTCAGGTGGGTGCTATCGGTGCGGTCGGGCTGGTGCTGGGACTGTTGTTGAAGTGGCAGGCGCTGGTGGCGATACCTGTGGAGTTTAAATGGCAGGCATTGTTGGTTTTCCCCGCTCTGGCCCGTTTTGGCCAGGTCCTGACAATGACCGGCGCCCGACAAGCCAGACAAGATGGACTCGGAGCTATTTTTGTACAAGGATCCGGTGCTTGGGCACTTTTTTGGGCTTTTGCCATGGTGGCCGCAGCCGGTTTTTACCTGCTCGGGTACACAGGAATAATTGCTCTGGCGGCGGTCTGTCTGCTTACCGTTGCCGGCCGTACGTTTTTTCTGCACAAACTTGGCGGTCTGACCGGTGATACGATTGGATGCCTCAGCGAACTCAATGAAATTCTGGCTCTGATCGTTATTTCGGCAGTGCCGCACATTACCTTCTAATATCCGGCATAACAGGCCGGTTGATTTCGGAGCATAGAGATGACACCGCATACCCGCATCTATCTTATTCGCCACGGCCAGGTGGCCGGTTTCGATCAGCCTCGTTACAACGGCCAGACTGACGTCGCTTTGACCGATTACGGTGTTGAACAGTACCACCTCCTTAAGGAGCGTCTGGCCGATGCGAAAATATCGGCCTGTTATACGAGCGACCTGTCACGCTGTACCACCGGCGCCGGCATCATTTGCCGGGCATTCGGCATAGACCCGGTTTCCCGCCGGGAACTGCGTGAACTGAATATCGGCGTATGGGAAGGACTGACCTGGCAGGATATCGAAACTACCTGGCCGGACGGTTGGCAGGCGCGTCTGGCCGATCTGGTCAACTACCGGGTACCGGAGGGAGAAAATCTTCTGGATGTCGAAGCACGGGTCATGCCGGTCATAAACGAAATCGTGGAACGGCACAAGGGACAGGAGGTATTGGTGGTCGGGCATGGCGGCGTCAATCGCATCGTGTTGCTGAATGTCATTGGCGCGTCTCTTGCCGGGATGTTCAATATCGAGCAGTCCTACGGGTGCCTGAATATTATTGATTACTATGCAGATGGTCGGGCAACGGTGAAGCTGTTGAACGGGTAGTAAGGAATTGACAACATGGTATGTCGGTGACTATGCCGATCTGTTCAAGGCCATTGCAGCCGTTTTACCCGGCACGTTCATGATATGGTGTGAACCAAGCCGTCTCGTAACAGGATGCTGTTTTTTTTTGGCGGCCATCTGGTATTTTGGGCTCAATTGAGGTACAATGCCTGCATGTCCCACGAATCCCATTTCAGCGATTACAGCCGCTACTTCAGCCAGAGACAGAAAGTCTACCTGGTCAATATGTCGGCGACGCGCAACAACGAGATCTACGAGTCGCTGAGCGGCGTCGTTACCTCCAGTGGCATGAATTCTCTTGAGCTCATGGTTGCCTGCGGAGGAGCGGCAACAACTGCCGACGAGGTTGGAACAGCGATATACAAACTGACAAGCGAGGCATTCGGGAGTGGGATTCAGGTGTTGGCCGTCCAGACCGGCGTCATCGGCGACACTATTTTTCAATTCCGTATGCAAGGCACACTGGAGATGTTCCAGCGCCGTATCGTTCCCCGCGTTGAGCTGTCGACCAATATTTCCCAAATATACGGAAACTTTCCGCTTGCTTCTTTTAAAAAGGAGTGGCAGCGAGTGAGGGAACATATGCGCACCGCCGGCGCGTTGCCGAGAGTCGTCCTGCAAAAAACCGCGATCAATCTGAGTGTCGGCGGGATCGGGCTTACGGTTGACCTGCAAAACCGGCCGACGCCGTATTCGATGTTTTTTGTAGCGCTGGACCAAGGGCTGCCGCTCTGCGTTCTTGCTGAAACCGTATGGGAACAGCGGGCGGAGGAAAAGCTGCGCTGCGGATTCCGTTTTATTTATATCCTCAAGTCCGATCAGGAGCGTATCAGTACTGTTGTCGGGGATTTGATCCGGGAGAGTGGCGGCACCCCCATGGACTACAAACGTAACTGGGTGCTGGTGGACAAAATGGTGGCGGATATCCGCAAGTCATAGAGAACGCAAGTTATTTTGTAAAAAACCTGACCGCCGAAACCACGATATCAAAAAGATCCGGATCGGTTTTCCGTAACGTCCCACCGAGCAGGTCAAAGCTTGAATCTTCTCCGTAGATGCCGCCGGGGACCGGCTCTGTCCGGATGTTGCGTTTTTTACGTTCCAACTCCCGCGCTTCACTCTGCTTCTGCTGCTCCTGCCGTTCCTGTTGCAGCAGTTTGCCCCCTGCTTTCATCCATTCAAGCAAATGCCGCAGTTCTCCGCCGTCGAGCCAGACGCCATGCTCCCTGCAGCGGTCGACGATGACTCCGCTTTTGACGCCGAAGTTGACCCGGTTCATGATTGTGCCGCAGACCGGGCACTTGATGTAGCTGACACCGTAGTCGCCGGCTCTCATCGTGCTGTTGATGCTGTCAAGACGACTGCGGTCAATCGTGAAAACATTGGTTGCCGCGGCTTCCAGCAGCGTTTCCAGTTCATTCGGGTCAAAGAAAAGCCCCAGACATTCATCGCAGCGCTCAATAAGAAATGTGCCGTTTATGTTCAGGTCAATGGTTTTCAGCCCGACCGTACAGCGCGGACAGGTCCGCTCCGTTTCGAGTTCATGAGTCGTATAGTAATGAACCTCTTTAAGGTCGATATCGTTGCGGCTGCCGCAGTACTCGCAACGTATCGAGCCATCAGAAAGAGGGGCTGAGCAGTTGGTGCAATTTGCCACGTGACCTCCTTAAATGGTTACGGTAACGGCGGTGGCGTGCTTTGCAGGGTCGTTTTGAATTCATCAAACGATTCCGCTTTTTCCCATGCCGCCATTCCCTGCTTCCAGAGCAGGGTCTCTCTGGTTACCGATCCTGACTGTATCTGCCCGATGATGTTATTCCGGTCGAATGGACCTTTCCTTGTGCCGTTTTCTCCGACAAAATAGCTGACCCCGCCCCTCTCATCCGGGAGCGGTGGCGGGGTCCCTGATGCCGCTCCCTCTGGAGCGGCCATTATTTTTCCCAGTTGGTTTGCCAAGGCAAACCCCATTCCCAGCCCGATTCCGGCCGAGGCATCCCCCCCCTGGTTCCTTGCCGCGGTTTCCATGGCTTGTGCGGCCTGGAACTTTACGAAGTTATCAAGATTGCCGACAATGCCCATGCTGCTTTTTTTATCCAGCGCTTCTTCGACTTCCAGCGGCAGAGAGATGTTCTCGATCAGAAGTTTTGTAACTTCAAGCCCATACTCCAGGAATTCCGAGGCAATGTTCTTTGTCAGGAATGCCGACAGTTCGTTGTAATTGGCGGCCATGTCGAGCAGCGGGATACCGCTTTCCCCGAGGGTGTCGGCAAATCTGCTTACAATCAGATTCCGCAGCTGTTCACAAATGTCGACAAGCGTGAAGTGGCCGCCGGTACCGACTATTTCCCGAATGAATTGTGCCGGATTGCTGACCCGGACGACATAGGTTCCGAATGCGCGGAGGCGCACGGCGCCGAATTCCGGGTCGCGGAGGATGACCGGGTTTTTTGTTCCCCATTTCAGGTTGGTGAAATTCCGGGTATTGACAAAATAGATTTCGGCTTTGAACGGGCTGTGAAATCCGTATGGCCATCCCATAAGGGTCGAAAGGAGCGGCAGGTTTTGGGTCGTCAGGCGGTATTGACCGGAGGAAAAGATATCGGCAACGGCGCCCCTGTCCACAAGGACCGCCGCCTGGGCCTGGCGGACAATCAGTTGGGCTCCATTCTTGATTTCATTGTCAAAGCGTGGAAACCTCCAGACCATCGTATCGCTTGAGTCGTCGCTCCATTCAATAATGTCCAGTAATTCCGCCGCAGCTTTTTCCCAGAACGTCATGGTTTTACCTCCGTTTTGTTGAGTGCGATGTCCGGTATTACATTCGCGTCCTCTAAAAAAGTACCGCGCCCCCAATGGGGGGCGCGGATTTCAAGGCAGCGTCTTGAAGGCGTAGATTTTTACCTTATCGTACGATAGTTACCGGGCAAGGCGCATGGGTACTCACCTTTTGAGAAATACTGCCAAGGAGCAGACGCTTGAATTGCCCAAGTCCTCTTGAACCCATTACAATAAGGTCCAGCTTCTCATTTTCGGCCAATTCAACGGTAACTTTATCTGCGTCGCCCCCCGCTAACCGAAGTGTTACCTTCACACCCTGAAATTCTTTCTCAACCAGCAGCTTTGCCTCGGATAATATCCTGTTACCTTCCTCGTCCTCCTCCTTAAACCAGGCAATTTCACCATCGGTCTTGACTATGTTCTTCACGACGTTAAGAATCATCAGCTCAGACGAATAGTTTTTAGCAAATTGTGCGGCCCACCTGACAGCCCTGGTGGAATGATCGGAACCGTCGGTGCAAACTAGGATTTTCATTTTAACATTTCCTCCTTCAATTGAAATTATCAGTTCCTTACAGTTGTAGTGATGCGGTATACTTGACCTGATCGCTAACCGCTTGTTACTGTTAGATTGTAACATATTTCGACTGCTGTTTTCAAAAATATTTTTAAAACGCCAACTCCCGGACAAAATCGCAATAATTCACGGTGCAGTTTGCGCTAAATGCCGCTGGCAGGTTATTCAGGCGGTTCGCAAACAGTGTCAGTTTGCCTGATGGCGCTATTGGCCGTTGGTGGTAACCGGACCGATCCGGAAAAATTATTTTTACCAGTGATAGCCGAGCATACTGAGCAGGTGAAGCCCGCCGGCATTCAGATTCTTCCCCCCCAGTCGAATCTCCCCCCATGAATACTGGGCCATCAGGCCGACGTCAAAGCTCTCCGTGACATGCACGTAGGAGCCGGCATTGAGCCAGAACCCGAGTGCCGTCGAGTTGTTATCCTGCACATTGGCATTATCATGGTTGCTGAACTTAGTGAACTCGCTGTTGCTTGCTCCGATGACAGAGGGACCGCCGCCGAGAAAGGGGCTGATTCGACCGTCGGTGTCCCACACCTTGCGCAGTCCGAAGTTAAATTCGTAGCTGCCGGAATTGTTGCCGGCAAGCCCATCCGGCACACCCCCAGTGTAAGAAAGAAGTAGTTGGGCAGCCAGACTCACAGGCCACGACATCCGTCTGAAATCAAGATCTAAAATACCGAACTCCACGTGGTCATTTGCGGGCGACCATTCGCTCCCTACCCGTTTGTATCCTAAAACGTAACTGATGTGACCGGTCCAGTTATCCTCCGCTGAAACCTTCGTTTCCGTCCCGGCAAGGTCTGCAGCAGAAACAGGCAAGGCTTGGGCGGAAACTAATAAAGCTGTGGAGATGAGGAAGGCAAGAGTGGACAGCACCGTTTGTCGAATTATTCTCTTCATGGCACATCCTTTCCCGGCTCTCTGTTGATTTCCGATTCGGGAGATCTCCTGACGAATCCTGAATTCTCCAGATTGATTTTGACCGTCACTTTGACGATGGTTTGTTAAGCAACTCAATAACCTCTTTTGCGTAAAACACACGATTGCGCTGCTGCTTGCTCTGCTGCGTTAATATACCATGCTTCTCCATCAGTATCAGCGCTGCACTTGCGGATGGGAATGATATATTCAGTGCATCTTTGGCTTTGTGTGCCGTTAAGACCGGCGTCCCTAATATCAGCTCGGGAAATTTGTACAATACGGACTGTTTTCTCAGGCCAAGCCCGTCTACAATCTCTTTCCATTTCTTCAAGATCGCTTCAAGACCAAGTGCTGTTCCTATTGATTCTTGGACTGCGGACTCGACCCCCCGCGCAAAGAATTTTATCCATTCCGCCCACTTTCCCTGAAGTTGAACGCCTGCCAGAGCATCATAGTATTCCCTCTGGTTGTCTTTAAGATATCCGGCCAAATAGACCGGTGGGTATCCTTCTGCGGCGGGCATAAGTGGTAAAAAAATGCGCCCAACCCGGCCATTGCCATCGAAAAAAGGATGTATTGTCTCGAATTGCGCGTGGACAACCGCCATACGGGTCACAATCGATATTTCAAGTTGATCCTCTTCAGGTGGCTCATATCTCAGTACCGACACCAAATCAGCAATACAACTGTCGAGAGAGTCGGACGGAGGTGGAACAAACCGCGCCTGATCAATGCTCCTTCCCCCGCCAATCCAGTTCTGTTTATCTCTGAAAGCACCTGGCACCCAACGATATTCCGACTTATCCATTAAGCATGCATGCAGATCCTCGATCAGTTTTCTGGACATTGCGGCAAGGCCATGTTGCCTGACCTGCTGTAGCCCAAACTCAAGAGAAGTTACATAGTTGAGGGTTACCTGAACGTCTGGCGGCAAACCTTCATTGCTACCGGTAGCCTCATATGTCAGCAGATCATTGATATCAGAGCTCGTTCCCTCGATTTGGCTACTTCTAACTGCCTCGCGTCTGTCGGCCGTCCGTGTCATAAGGTCCGGATTGGGGAGAACCCTGGACAACGTTTGCAGATTATCCAACGCCATGCGGGCCCGGCTTACCTCGTCCTGCACTCCCCGCAAACCCATCAACTGGTCTATTCCCGGAGTAGGCGGAGGAATAAGGGCAAACGCGCCAGGGTGTGTTTTCACTGGCACAAGAAGCTGTCTTCGCTCAGGGCTTAGATCTGTTTTTCTCATAGCAAAACCTTTAATAAGAAAATGTTTTATTAAATGATACTGCCATAACTTTAAATAAGCAATAGCCATATTAAAAGTTTCGCAGCCTCGATATCCTCCTGAAAAAAATATTTCGTTCCTACGTCAAGGAATTCACCTCCCGCGCCTATTACCTGTAGCACCACAACTCCGTCCAAAAATCGGGAACCCATGAAATCACTTATCGATAAAATTAAATCCTTGGCTTCTTGGGGTTCCAAGACCGAACCGGCGAAATTTGTCCAATTATCTATTGCCATTGCTGGTATAGCACGTGATTTATAATGTAAATTTATATAAAATTATGTAATTTTGAGGTTTAATCGTGTCATCAGGTATCTCAAGACCCTTTTCTAAATCTCATTTGTTCGTTTACCTGCCTATAATTACAATTGTTTGTCCCGTAAACGTGGCCCTCCGCGGTTTTAGTAAAACTTGTCCATATTTAATGTATCTATGTAATTAATAAAAATATATATTTAATGCTGAGATGCTAGGGGAGGATGAAACAATGGAAATTATAAGAGACACTCCGGTGTCACAAAACGTACAAAATTTAAGGGGGATTCAATGCCGATTTCAGCGACAGCGGCAGAAGCTATACGGTCTTAAAAGGTACCTAAAAAATTGGGGTTGGTGGGAAATTGATTGTTGAGAGATTGGTGATTAAGCCGTGATATGGTAAATATAGACTCGGCTCCGGGGGGTGAGGTGCAATGGAGCGATTATGTCGAGGAGATGAGTAATGAGTGTTGAACGGAAACACATTGATGGGTTCGGGGTTGGGTGCATGATCCTTTTGTGCATGGTGTTGGGTCTGCATCAGGTGGCAATCAAGGCGGCAGCGCCCGATATTGCGCCAATCCTGCAGATAGCCTTGCGTTTCGGGATCAGTACCTTCCTCGTATGCTGTGTCATGTTGTACGGCAAAGAGAAATATACCCTGCGGGATGGCACCATGCTCCCCGGTATCATCGCGGGGATCGCCTTTTCAGTGGAGTTTTTGTGCGTGGCGGAGGGACTCCGGTATACGACAGCCTCGCATATGTCTGTATTTCTTTACACGGCACCGATTTTTACGTCGCTGACACTGCACTGGTTTCTTCCGTCCGAGCGTCTTTGCCGACATCAATGGCTTGGCGTCGCCATCGCTTTTTGCGGCATCACTTTGGCATTCACGGGTGGTTCATTCCAGAACGGCATCAGCCCACGGATACTGTGGGGCGATACCCTGGGCCTTTTTGGAGGGATCTTGTGGGCCGCTACAACAGTGCTCATACGTAACACACGTTTGTCGGAAGCACCTCCGATCAAGACGCTTCTTTATCAGCTTTTCGCAGCCTTTATTGTGCTTTTGTGCTACGCTGTGCTTACAGGGCAGGCAAGCAGGTATACCATGACCCGGATTGCCTGGGTGAGTCTGCTGTATCAGGGGATTGTGGTTACATTTGCCGCGTTTCTCGCCTGGTTTTCGTTGTTACGGCGGTATAATGCCTCACAGCTATCGGTATTTCTGTTTCTGTCCCCCTTGTTCGGGGTGTCATTCGGGGTGTTCCTGCTGCACGAAACAATAGATGTCTATTTTGGTATTGGCGCTGTCCTGGTATTGATAGGGATCGCCCTGGTGAGTAAGCGGCATCTAAGGGGAGGTTCAGAAAGACGAAGTTAGGTCTGGAAAGTGGAACAATGTACTCATCAATCCGCGGCACCCGCAAATAAATGAAGTAAAAGTTGTTTCCATACTCCCCTTCAGCTTCGATCTCAGGCTAATTAAATAGGTGTCCACCTTGCAAGACTTTATGACATTAGTTTCAAGCATGCTTACCGACAGTACGCTTTTGATCTACAGCGCAACTCTACTCGGAATCACAATACTCGCGGTAATGATAGTGCGTAAATTTATAATGATGGAAGACAAATCATACCAAAGCGAAATAAAGCGTAAGCAAGCCGAACGTGACGAACAACAGCGAATTAAAAAGGAAAAATCAGATGAACGCAGGAGGTTGATTGAAGACCGAAAAGAGCGAGTTCGCGAGATTGAATGACAAGGTGAAGGATGAATTAAGAAGGTTGCGGGAGGACATTATGGCCCTGACAACATTAGCCACGGGAATTGCCGTGCTTGTGATTACTTTACACACCCCTGCGATGGCGGCGACTTTCACTATCGATAATCCGGCCGACAAAATTGATAACCCGGCCGGCAGGATAAAAAACCCGGCTAACAAGATCGATAACCCGGCGTCACGAATTGATAATCCGGCCTCAAACATATACAACCCTGCATCTCAGATGGCTGATCCGAATCCGCTCTCTCCCCCAACTCAACAACGATCTGCAGAACAGCCCAAAGAACAGATGCAGCCGCAATACGGGATCACCATTCCCGAGAAGCACTATCACTTCAAGACGGTTAAAGCGTACATACTTGAAGCCAAAAAAGCCTTCAATCAAGACGACTATATCGAATTCCTTTCCATCACAGAGGATGCTCTGAGGCGGATAAATGCCGGAAAACTTAAAGCCTCTAACAAGGCGAAACAGAAACTGGAAAAGTACCGTTCTTTTGGTTACGGACTGCTTGAAAAGTAAAAGGGCATGTAATGCTGAAAGAGTATGGATAAAATATGGATATGATGTAAACGGTTCAATTCATTAGTCGTTCATCTTTTTTTTGCTTTCTGGCCTCGGCGTCCTCTTTTTTCCTCTCATGTTCAAGCATTAGCCGTATTTCCAGCTTATTACGTTCTTCAACGGCAGCTTTTTCGTCAAGTGAAGCACCAATGGCTGTTACAATCGTGGATATAACGCCAACTATCGCAGCTGCTATCGGGAATAGGATAAGCAACCCTGCGTTTGGGACGGTTGCTAAAAAAGTAGATATGATCTCTTGCAACGTATCCATATGGCGGTGCCTGTCTTACTACGGAATGTCCACATTATTTCAGCTTTGTGCAGATGTTGTTAATCATTACTCAGATAGTTGCCCAAAATCCCGCGACTATGCTCGTCATCGTGACAATGGGTGCACAGATTCTCCCAATTAGACCCATTTGCAGGGTTATTATTGTGATTTCCATCCTTATGGTGAACGGTGAGAAGGTTTTGGTTTGATGAATCAAACGCACGCCCGCACTTGGCGCAGATCAACCCATGAAGTTTTAGTGATTTATCTCTATAATCATCTAAGACTGCACGTTCACCCCGCATTTTTTTGACTAGTTCGCTTGCTTGCTCTTGAGAAATCGGTTTGACTGTACGTGGCCTTCGTGAATCATATGCAGCAGACATAATTACCTCCAAACCCCTCTTAGAATAGCATTCCCGTAAACCCATTATAACATTCACGCGGCGTGCCGGGGGAGTATTTCTCAAAACCTACATGAAGTTCAGGTAGATCAGCCGTCCGACCAGTGCCAGAACCATGGTGATAAACAGCGGCCTAATAAAGGCGGTGCCCCGCTTGATGACCAGTTTCGAGCCGACCCGCGCTCCCAGAAACTGCCCCGCCCCCATGACAATCCCCTCGACAAAGCGTACCTGTCCTGCCGAAAGAAAAAAAATCAGCGCCACAAAATTGCTGGTGAAATTCATCACCTTGGTGGTGGCGGTGGCCCGGAGCATGGAGCAGCCGAGCAGCATCATGAGCGCCATTGTCCAGAACGACCCTGTTCCCGGTCCGAAAAAGCCGTCATAAAAGCCGATTGAAAGTCCGAACAACAGGTAAAAGAGACCGGGTTTCATCCGTGCATGGGAGTCTTCCGCTCCAAGGCGCGGCGACAGCAGGGTGTAGACGGCAATTGCCGCCAGCAGCCAGGGAATCAGCTGTTTCAGGATGGTTGCATCCAGCAGTTGTACCGTCCCGACGCCGAGCGCCGCGCCAATCGTGGTCCAGAGGATGCCGATCCGGCAGTCGCTCAATTTTACGGTACCTGCCCGGACAAAATGAAGCATGGCGCTGCCGGAACCGAAGGATGCCTGGAGTTTGTTGGTGCCGAGTGCGATTTGCGGGGGAAGACCGATTCCCATCAGAACCGGCACGGTAATCAGCCCGCCCCCACCGGCGATGGAATCGATCAGGCCGGCGATAAAGGCGGCTCCGAAGAGCAGCGGTAACAGGGTTTCAGGGGGCATACTCGATTACATGGCTCTCGACCATGAGAGCCGTCTCTCCAGCCAGCGCGAGAGGGACGTAAAGGCATAGCAGAGGATGAAATACACCAGGGCGATAAATATGAAAATTTCGGTCGGGAAAGCCATGGTGCGGTTGTTGATCTGGGTGGCAACGTGGGTCAGCTCCGAGACGCCGACGATGAACGCCAGCGACGTGTCTTTGATGAGCGAGACGAACTGGTTGACGAACGATGGGATCATGTTGCGGAGCCCTTGCGGGAGTACGATGTAGCGCATAACCTGCCAGGATGTCAGGCCGGTGGAGATGGCCGCTTCGGTCTGACCTTTCGGTATTCCTTCGATGCCGGCTACGACAATGCGGGACATATAGGCCGACGTGAAGAGGGTCAGCGCCATGATGACGGTACTGTTTTCGGCAATTTTTCCGAACAGGGCCGGCATCAGGAAATACATCCAGAAGATCACCATCAGGAGCGGCATGCCGCGTACCAGGTTGATGAAGGCGAGGGCCGGGTAGCGTACTGCCGGGAAGCGAGAGATGCTGAGAAGTCCCAGGATCAGTCCGCCGAAAAAGGAGAGGATGCAGGAAACCACTGCCAGATACAGTGTCAGTCCGACCCCTCCGAGCGGTCCGTGGGGAAAACGTCCGATCATGAAGTAGGTAAAGTTGTCGGTGATGACCGAAAAATTGAGGAACGGTTCCATGTCAGGCGGCCTTGTGGATGTTCAGCACTTTGTCGTTGTACAGGTTGACCAGTACGGTGATGATGATCGAGAGGGCCAGATAGACCACCGTGGCCGCAGTGAATGCTTCAAAGCCTTTGAAGGTGTAACTTTCAACCTGCCGGGCCTGATAGGTCATCTCCATGACACCGATGGTCATCGCCAGCGATGAGTTTTTGGCCAGATTGAGAAACTGGTTGACCAGTGGTGGAACGGTGATGCGTATTGCCTGTGGCAGGATGATGTACTGCATCGAACGGAGGTATGAAAAACCGGCGCTCCGGGCGGCCTCCATCTGTTCTTTTGGGATAGAGAGGACGCCGGAGCGGATGTCTTCGGCAATAAAGGCCGAGGTGTAAATGGTCAGGGCGATGGCGGCGGCGGCGAATTCGAAGCCGGTCTCATTAAGCCAGTCATTGACGATGGTTGGCAGTATCTTGTACGAACCGAAATACCAGAAGAAGATCTGTACCAACAGCGGCGTATTGCGGAAAAACTCCAGGTAGGCGAGGGCGAACCAGCGTACCGGCCTGCTCTGTGCCATGCGCATGACCGCAATAAGCAGCCCCAGCAGGAACGCCAGCACGATGGAGAGGGCAGACAGCTTGAGGGTTGTCAGCAGCCCGGAAACCAGCCAGTCGAAATACTTTCCGGAGGTTATGATTGACCAATCAAACGTGTAGTTGAGCACGTTTTACTTATCAGCAGCGATTTTGAAGTTTCTCTGCAGATGGAACTGGGTATTAGGACCGAACCATTTTTCGAATATTTTTGCCGCTTCGCCGCTTTTTTCCATGTCTAGTATGGTCTTGTTGACAAAAGCGACAAATTTCGTGTCTCCTTTGCGCATGCCGAGTCCGTACGGTTCATCGGAAATCTGCAGACCCGGAATTTCAAACTGAGTCTTGTTCGGGGCTTTGGCGAGGATACCGGCCAGAATGGCTTCGTCGGTGGTGACCGCCGCTACCTTCCCCTGTTGCAGTGCCAGGAATGCCTGCGGGTAGTCATCAAACGAGAGTACGGTTGCGGAAGGGATAGCCTTTTTCACGTTCTGCTCCGATGTCGAACCTTTGGCGGTGCCGATTCGTTTCCCTTCCAGATCCTTCAGGCTCTTGACGCTCCCCTTTTTGGTGATGAACTTCTGGCCGGTAAAGAAGTACGTGTGGCTGAAGTCGATGACTTTTGCCCGTTCGGCATTCTTGGTCATGGTTGCGGCAATGATATCGATATGCCCTTCCTGCAACTGTGGCATGCGACTGGCCGAGGTAACCGGTTTGAGCTCAACCTTGACCCCCATTTTCTGGGCGATGGCGTTGACAAAATCGATGTCGTAACCGACAATCTGGCGGGATTTCTCATCAATATAACCGAATGGCGGGAGTGAGTCCTTGCAGCCGACCACCAGCACACCTTTCTTTTTTGCGTCAGCCAGTGTGTCGCCGGCCATGGCGGCTGTGGCAGTAATAACGGCAAGAATTGTGATCATACAGAACGTGGCCAGTTTTTTCATGATGTTTTCTCCTTGTGTGATGGCGTAAGCCGGAATCAGGGGGTTTCGCATTGCATAGGTGTTAAGAGCTGACGCAGGAACTGTTTGGCGCGTTCATGCTGCGGCCGCAGGAAAAAATCTTCGGGAGGCGCTTCTTCCAGTATGACACCATCCGCCATGAATGCCACCCGATGGGCGACTTCACGGGCAAAACCCATTTCATGCGTTACAACAACCATGGTCATTCCGGAGAGTGCCAGATCTTTCATAACGGCCAGGACTTCGCCGATCATCTCGGGATCGAGAGCCGATGTCGGTTCATCAAACAGCATGATGCGGGGTTTCATTGCCAGGGCGCGCGCAATGGCGACCCGCTGCTGCTGGCCGCCGGAGAGCTGCGACGGGTATGAGTCCCGTTTTTCGGCCAATCCGACACGCGTAAGCAGAATCATGGCCTGCTCTTCCGCATCTTTCCTTGAAATATTACGGATTTTGACGGGAGCCAGGGTAATGTTGGTGATAACCGAGAGGTGCGGGTAGAGATTGAACTGCTGAAAAACGAAGCCGACTTCCGCCCTCAGTTTGTTGATGTCGGTTTTTTTATCGGAGAGATCCATGCCATCCACGATGAGGGAGCCTTCGCTGATCGGTTCGAGCTGGTTGATAGTGCGGATCAGGGTGGATTTTCCGGAACCGGACGGTCCGCAGACTACCAGCACTTCGCCGGGAGTAACATGCAGATTGATGTTGTTAAGCACGTGCAGATTCTTGAACCATTTATGCACGTCTTTGAAAATGATCATGACTATGTTCCCTTCGTTACTTTCCGCTCGGCCAGTAACTTCCCCCGGTCAGGGTTGCTGTGATACTTCCCACAACGACCTTCGATTTCATCTGAACCGGGATCCTCCGGTCATCATCAGTCAGCCAGATGAACATGTCGCCTGTCCGGGCAAAGATCCCTTCCGATTTCAGGAGCGGCTGGATTACGATGGTTTTAAATCGCCCCAGAGGGGTGTCAAGTTCTTCCCGGCGCAGTACTTTTACTTCCGTATTCCAAAGGCGGCTGCAATCGTAGATATCGATGAAATATGATGCGCCGATCTGGAGCGGTATCGTGCGGAAATAATAAAAACAGGAAAGGGTATCGTAGGTTTGTTTGGTAATAGCCTGTTTTTTCTCCTCTTTGTTGAGATGATTGATGGTAGTGACTTCCAGTCCCGGGAGGTTAAAATGGGCTTCCCGGTTCGTTACCGTCCTCCCTTCATGTTTTCGCTCCTGATACAGCCGGGGCGACCCGAATTGCTGCTGGGGCAAGCCCGATGTCAGAAATGATTCGATCCGGTCGTCTACCGGAAAAAAGAATCGTAGCCAGTCTGCAGATCTGGCGGTTGAAATGATATGGATATCCGTGCCGGTCTGCTTGACCTCCATGACGGCATGGCCTGCCGTGATGCCGGTATAGGTAAGCTCGAACTCCAGTCGTTCCGGAAGCGGGAATGCCGCAGCGTGGTTCACCAGACAAAAGAACGTGAGCGCCACGATTGTGGCGCTCACCATATTTGTGTATCGTTGTCCCGGCATGATCTGTACGGAATCCTCCCTTTGCTGCCGTTATGCCTGACCGGCAGCCTCAGTCTGCTCAAACGCAGTGCGGGCTTTGTGGATTTCTTCAACTTCATGCAGTTTATCCCCCAACCAGGCGTGAAACACTTTGGCATTTTCGTAGCTCATGACAACACCGGTATCTACGAAACGAACCATGCTGCTGGACAGGTCTTTTGGTTCTACGCGGGTCTCCTGGCCGATTGCCCCTTCAGGAGTGATCTCATGCGAAATGGCGTCCGGCAGCGGTTGCCGCTCAAGGTAGAAGTTGATCACCATTTCGCCGCGGGGTGAAAAGCCCCCTTGGGCACCGTTCACATAGGAAGGATTATAGCCGTAATTAAAAACATATTTAAAGGTTATTTCGGGTTTCTTGTTGCTCATTCGCTTTTTCTCCTTTGATGGTTGGTATATTGACTCTATCTACCTACCATAATCGGAAGGTAGAGGAAAAGAATTTCTTGCCATTTCAGTGAGTACCCATCAAATAAAACCACAAATGATGTTTATCGGACGTAATATGGGATAACATTGCAGAATATTGCGCTTTTATGTTCTAAATCTTGACTTTTTACCGGGATACCTGCTACGTATACCCACTTATATATGAAGTAAGGAGTTGTAATGAAACCGCTTTTTTTAAACCCACCAACATTCGAGGACTTTGATGGCGGCGCCGGCGCCCGTTATCAGGCTTCCCGAGAAGTAACTTCCTTCTGGTATCCAACCTGGCTCTGTTACCCTGCTGCGATGATCGAGGGGAGCCGCGTAGTGGACGCCACGGTTCAGAAGCTCGATCTTGAACAGTGCCTGGAAATCGCCAAGGCGTTCGATATGGTCGTGATGTATACCTCTACTCCGACTCTGATGATTGACATCGAAACCGCCCGGCGCATTAAAGAGGTGAAGCCGGGGATCGTGACAGTGCTGACCGGACCGCACGTGACGATTCTGCCGGAGGAATCGCTCCGTGCCGGAAACGGCGCCATCGACATCGTTTGTCGCGGCGAGTTTGATTATTCCACCAAGGAACTCTGTGAAGGGCGCGAATGGAACCGCGTGGACGGCATCAGCTTTATCAAGGATGAACAGATCATTCATACTGCCGACCGCCCACCGATAACCGACCTGGATGCGCTCCCGTTTGTGTCTCCGATCTATAAACGCGACCTGCCGGTTTCTGAATACATCATTCCGCACTTCAAAAACCCGTATGTCTCGATTTATACCAGTCGCGGCTGTCCGGCCCGCTGCATCTTCTGTCTTTGGCCCCAGACCTTTTCAGGCCAGAAAATGCGCACCCGCAGCCCGCAGAACGTCTTCGAGGAGGTCAAGTGGATCAACGACAACATCCCCGAGATGCGCGAACTCTCCTTCGACGACGATACCTTTTCCGCTGATAAGAAACATGCCAGGGCCGTGTCCGAGCTGATCAAGCCGCTGGGACTTTCCTGGGTCATTAATGCCCGCGCCAACTGTGACTATGAAACCCTCAAAGTCATGCGCGAGGCCGGTCTGCGCCATGTGGTGGTCGGCTACGAATCCGGGAGCGAACAGATCCTCAAGAATATCAAGAAGGGGGTAACCAGGGCGCAGGCTACCCAGTTTACCAAGGACTGCAAGAAGCTGGGCATCTCGATCCACGGCGCATTCATCATGGGGTTACCCGGTGAAACCAGGGAAACGATCCGCGATACGATCGAGTATGCAAAACAGCTTGATCTCGACTCGATTCAGGCGTCACTGGCTTCGCCGTATCCCGGAACCGAGTTCTATAAACTCTGCCAGGAAAACGGCTGGATCTCTTCGAACAACTTTCTCGACGAGAGCGGTCACCAGAAATGCGTGATCAACTACCCGCACCTCTCCAATACGGAAATTTTTAATTCGGTTGAGGAGTTCTATGACAAGTTCTACTTCCGTCCAAAATACATCCTGCGCAGCATCGGCCGGATGATCGTCGATGGTGACGAACGCCGGAAGCTGATCAAGGAAGGGAAGCAGTATCTGGCGTATATGAAGAAACGCAAGGAGTCCAGTGCGGATTACAAATGAAACAACTGATCATTACTTCCGATGACTTCGGGCTTTCCAGTGGTGTCAACCGGGCGGTCGAACAGGGGTGGAAGAACGGGCTTCTTACATGCGCCTCGATCATGCCGGGGGGAGGGGCGTTCAACGAGGCGGTCGTCATTGCCCGGCGCAATCCCGGCTTGCAAGTGGGGCTCCACCTGACACTGGTGCAGGGACGCGCGGTTTTGCCGCCGGATGCAATACCGGCCCTGGTAGATGACGAGGGCAATTTTAGCGATAACCCCGTAACAACCGGTATGCGCTATTTCTTCGACAGAGGGATTTACTGTCAGCTGAAGCGGGAGATCGAGGCTCAAATTGTGCGGGTGCGTGATGCCGGAATACCGCTGACTCACATAGATGGTCATCTGAACATTCATCTGCATCCGACCGTATTCAGGATTCTGGCCGAACTGATGCCACGCTTCGGGATTACCACGTTTCGCCTGGCGCAGGAACGGCTTGCCGAAAACCTGCGCTATGATCGGGAACGATTGTTCGGCAAACGGCTTGAAAGCCTCATTTTTCGGTTTCTGACCGATAATGCCCGACCGGAGCTTGACCGACTCGGAGTCCGGTATGCGTCGGAGGTCAAAGGGGTGCTTAATTCGGGGCGAATGACGGAGGAGTATATTCTCAACATCATTGGCGGTGTACAGGACGGCCTGACGGAAATCTATTTTCACCCCGGTATCCTGCCGGATGCGGAAATCAGCCGTCGCATGCCTGATTACCGGCACCAGGAAGAGCTGGCCGCCATTACCAGTCCGCTCGTCAGAGAGCGACTGCGCGAGTTACGGATGTCGGTACAAAACTATCGTGGAGAAGTTAAATGCTGAAGACGTTGATTATCATGATAATGGCCATAACCGCCGGCGCGGTTGGCGATATTTTTCTGACGCAGGGAATGAAGGCGACCGGAGATATTTCGGCCATGAGTTTCCGTCAGATCATCGCTACGGCGCTGGGTGCCCTGACCAACTGGCGCCTGATCCTCGGCACGGCAATGCAGGCGGTTTATTTTGGACTCTGGCTGGCGGTGTTGTCGTGGGAGGACCTTTCGGTCGCCCTACCGCTTCAGGCGCTCAGTTACCTGGTGGTTGCCTTCATGGCACAGTGGTTTCTCGGAGAACAGGTCGGCGGCATGCGCTGGGCCGGTATCTGTCTGATCTGTGTCGGTGTTGCCCTGGTGACGAAAAGTAGTGTCATCCAGTGACTACGGATTTCCTAACAGACCCTGAGGGAGGAACGGAATGTTGAATATACGCAAAATCGCCATTATCGGTGGCGGTAACATGGCTGAAGCGATCATACGCGGCCTGCTGCGCGAAGAGGTGGGGGTAGGCATCTGCGTGGCGGAAATCAGTCTCAAACGGAGGGACGAGCTTACGGCGAAATTCCCCCATGTACGGGTTGTCGGCAATGCGGCGGAAGCGGCAGAATGGGGTGAAATGATCATTCTGGCGGTCAAGCCGCAACAGGCTGAGGGGGCTCTCGACCTGATCGAACGGGTTGTGACGCCGCAGAAACTGGTAGTATCGATCATGGCTGGTATTCCGACCGCGAAAATTGAAGCCAATCTGTTGCCGGGATGTCGCGTCATCCGGGCGATGCCCAACACACCAGCCTTGATCGGGGCGGGAGCGACCGCTGTCTGCTCCGGTCGCAAAGCTACGGCGGACGACCTGGATCTTGCCCGACAGATTTTTGCCCTGATCGGGACTGCCGTTTCCGTGGATGAAAAACTGATGGATGCGGTCACCGGACTTTCCGGCAGCGGTCCGGCGTATGTATTTACCTTCATCGAAGCGCTGTCCGATGCGGGTGTTAAAAACGGTATCCCACGGGATGTGGCGACGCAGCTGGCTGCCCAGACGGTGCTGGGCGCCTCCCGGATGGTTGTTGAAACCGGTGAACATCCCTGCCTGCTGAAGGAAAAGGTGACGTCGCCGGGGGGGACAACCATTGCAGCTCTCCATGCTCTTGAAAACGGGAGTTTTCGCGGCGTTATTATGAACGCCGTCGAAGCGGCCTCTCTCAAATCAAAGGAGCTGGCCGGAAAATAATTATCTGGTATACTCTTGCTATAGTTTGCGAAACTGAACGACCAGGAGGGTATCATGTTCGAATCCGCCGAACTGGGCCACAAGATCAGCAAAGAGGTCTGGAAGAAGGAAATACCAGGTCTGCGCGAGGGGTTGCTTGATGCCCAGCTCGACCTTTTCCAGGCAAAAAAGTTCCCTGTCATTATTCTGGTGGCCGGCGTTGACTGTGCCGGCAAGGGTGAAACGGTCAACCTGCTCAACGAATGGATGGACCCGCGCCATATCGAAACACACGCCTTGCGTGACCTGACCGATGAAGAACTTGAACGTCCCCAGATGTGGCGCTACTGGCGGGTGCTCCCTCCCAGAGGAAAGGTCGGCGTTTTTATCGGTACCTGGTATTCGGCGCCGCTGGTCGAGAATGTGTACGGTTCGATCAAGAACGCCGAGCTTGATCAGCGACTGGAGCGGATCGTCCGTTTTGAAAAAATGCTTTGCGACGAAGGGGCGTTGGTGCTTAAATTCTGGTTGCACCTCTCCCGCGATGAACAGAAAAAACGTCTCAAACTGCTGGAGAAAGATTCCAAAACGCGCTGGCGCGTGACCGATACCGACTGGGACCACTACAAGCAGTACGATAAATTCCGCCAGGTTTCCGAGCGGATGCTTCGCACCACCAGCACCGCCGAATCTCCCTGGACTATCGTCGAAGGGACCGACCCGCGCTACCGTTACCTGACGATCGGCAAGGCGATTCAGGCCGCCATGCGGCAGCGTCTCGATGCCCCGGAACCTCCACGCCACGAAGAACCGATCCCTCCCATACTGCCGACTATCGACAACCTGCTGATTCTGCAAACGCTGGACATGACTAAAAAACTGAAAAAAGCAGAGTTCGAAAGCGAGCTGGAAAAATACCAGGGTAAGCTCAACCTGTTGACACGTCATCCCAATTTCAAAAAACTCTCGGTCGTGGTGGCTTTCGAAGGGAACGACGCAGCCGGCAAAGGGGGGAGTATTCGGCGCATCATCCAGGCGCTGGATGCCCGGCAATACCGGGTCATTCCGGTTGCTGCGCCGACCGAGGAAGAACGGGCCCAACCCTATATGTGGCGCTTCTGGCGCAACATCCCCCGTAAGAGCCGTTTTGCCATCTTTGATCGCACCTGGTACGGGCGCGTTCTGGTAGAACGGGTCGAGGGGTACTGTGAACACAAGGACTGGATGCGGGCCTACGGCGAAATCAACGATTTCGAAGAGCAGATGATCCGGAACAAGACCGTCGTGGTGAAGTTCTGGCTTTCGATCACGAAAGAAGAACAGTTGATGCGCTTCAAGGATCGGGAGAAGATCGGCTTCAAACGGTACAAGATTACCGATGAGGATTGGCGTAACCGGGAAAAGTGGGACGAATACGAACGGGCGGTTTGCGATATGATTGACCGTACCAGCACCGAAATTGCTCCCTGGACGCTGGTTGAGGCCAATGACAAGTATTATGCCCGGATCAAGGTGTTGAAAACGCTCTGCGACCGGATCGAGGCGGCGTTGGGGAAGTAGGCTGAGATACACCCATAAAATTCTAAGACAACGAAACTTCGAGCTGTCCTGCTTACAGCAGGGGAATCATCCGCACAAACAACCGCTCCCCGGATCGCAACAACCGGAAAAACAGTTCGGCTGCCGGGCGATGTCCATATGCGACAGAGGGGCAGCGAATATAGCAGGGTTGCGATCCCGCAACCAGAGCAGCCAGGCAGCCGGTCAAAAGGCGGTCGTCCACCATAAGGATTGTCGAGGGAGGAACGTGGGCGAGTTCCGCCGTTTTGATGAGGCCATCGGGATACGGTTTCTTGCGCACCCCGGAAATATAACGGATGGCGGGGAACTGTTCGGCAAACCATTGCCGTCGCCCTTCGGTCGGCTTGTTGGAGAGGATGAATATCTTGTCGGCGCCGAAAACGGTTTCACAGCGCCGTATCCAGTCGACAGCCTCGGGGAGCGGTTCCGGGAAGCCGTGCCCTGCCAGCACGCCGTCAAAATCAAGCGCCAGCGCTCCGATTCCGGATGCGCGCAGCTCTTGAGGATCGAGCGTTAATATGCTTGTATTCAGCGGAGTTCGTTGCAGCAACTGCCGCAGTTCACGGCGATAGTGAAAACCAAGGGAAAAACCGGCAAGAATGCGGGTAAAGGAGGACACCGTTCAAACCTTTGTGCTGTCTCTCTGGGCGAGCGACACGAGGTAGTAGACGATCCCCAGAATCAGCAGGGTGCCTGCCAGAAAAGCCTGGGTGGTGAGATCGTCGTGCCGCAGGGTTGAGATGAGGATCTCGCGGATCATCGCGACAATGATTACGCCGATAAACACCAGGATGTTGAACTTACCTCCTTTGAGGTTCTTTATTTCGTTATCCATCAGCTCGATCATCATCCAGAGTATCAGCAGCGACCCAAGTGCCGACAAAATTCCCTTCTCCATATCTCCCTTAAAGATGTTGTGAATATCCCAGAGAAAGAGGATAACGACCGAAATTGAAACTCCGGCAAGCGCCAGCACCAGTGCCAGATTCAGACCATAGGTAAAGCGCTCCGTGGCCTTGATCAGGAACGATTCAACCTTGCGCGAAACAAAGACCTTTTTCATTTCTTCTTCGCGGTACGAGGTGCTCATGACATCGAGATTCATGTCGAGAATCTTTTCGACCGCTTCACGCAGGACACGGCGCTGTTCCCGGTCGGAATAGTTGACATCGATCACGCCGAGCAGGAAATGTCGGATCTGGTTCATGGCGGCATTGACAAAGTGGACGCTGAGGCCGACTTTGACGTGGGCGTGGCCGATACGGGTCAGGTGGTTCATGTAGTGATTGTCGTAGATGCCGCTGAAGAGCGACATGAACCAGTTGTTGTGCATGTCGCGCAGGCGCTGGCGGTTGTTGCTGTTGAGAATCGCAGCTGTTTCCGGGAGGCTGTAGAGGTAGTCGTAGAATTCCAGCGCAAACCGTTCCCGATGCTGTTCCGCCAAAGGCTGAAGGGACAGGAGCAGATCGGCATCCCTATCGGTGAAACGGTAATGATCTCGTAGATCCTGCATTGTAAACATGGTCTATCTCCCGTATTTATAGGCTGCAGCGCAGGTGCCTTCGCTGGAAACCATGCAGGCGCCGACTGGTGCTTCGGGAGTGCAGAGTGTGGAAAAGAGCGGGCAGTCGAACGGCGCCAGTTTCCCTTTCAGAATTTCCCCGCAGAGGCAGGCCGGGTTTTCGACCGTTTTCGGAATATTCAGTGTCAGAACCCGTTCGGCATCGAAAGCGGCATATTCATTCCTGATCGCCAGCCCGGTCCCCGGCAGCAGACCCAGGCCACGCCACTCGGTATCGCACGGCTCGAATACCTGAGCAATGATCGCGCGGGCCTTTTGGTTGCCTTCCCACGTAACGGCCCGGCTGTACTGGATTTCGACCCTGCTTTCTCCAGCCAGGATCTGGGCCAGGAGCATCTCGATTCCCTGCATGACGTCCGCCGGTTCGAAGCCGGTGACGACGCAGGGAATATGATGTTTTTCGGCCAGCGGTTTATAAGCGTTGCCGCCGATGACCGTGCTGACGTGGGCAGGACAGAGATAGCCGGAGAGGCCGAGTTCCGGATCGGAGGTCAGAAGTTCCATCGGAATGGGGATGGTCTTGTGC
>Ga0118677_10002113_pt1 | contig 40687 bp, 35 predicted proteins | sample AliMusrvi5mmetaG_FD_86154 | JGI IMG/M metagenome (GOLD analysis project Ga0118677, IMG submission 86154)
CACTTATAGCGCATGATGCGAAGACCGCTCTCACTATTGCCTCATCTCATGAAGGTAGAATTGACCTGCTTATTACTGATGTTATTATACCAGACATGAACGGAATGCATATATATTACCAGATTCAGGCATTGAGGCCTGGAATAAAAGTCATTTATATTTCGGGCTATACAGCCAATGTGATAATGCCTGATGAAAGATCTGCTGATGAAATACATTTTATCCAGAAACCTTTTTCGTTTAAATCGCTGATTACGGCAGTTGACAACATTCTTAAATCTGATAGTTTACAACACTAAAGTGTAATTGTTCAAAGCTTATTATTGTGTTTTTATGAACAATACCAGAAAGAAAATCAATGACTAAAGTGATGCCTTCGGTTTTTTTAGGGCATGGTAATCCAATGAATGCCCTTGAAACCAATGAATATACCCAGGCATGGCGTCGATTTGGAGAAAGCGTACCGCGCCCCAGGGGGATACTTGCCATATCAGCACACTGGTATCTCCCCAGCCTTGCAGTAACCGGAAGTTCTGCCCCAAAAACCATTCATGATTTTGGAGGGTTTCCCGAGGAACTTTACAACATAACGTATCCAGCGCCAGGCAGTCCCCAACTTGCCCGCGAGGTACAGAAACTTCTTTTACCTCTTGATGTTACCATGGATGAACAACGCGGAATGGATCATGGGACATGGGCGGTGCTCTGCCATGTTTTTCCGGATGCTGATATTCCTATTGTTCAACTCAGTATCGACAGCTCAATGAATCCTCAATTTCATTATGAAACCGGTTGTCGTCTTCAGTCGCTTCGCGATGAAGGCATCCTTATCGTCGGCAGCGGCAATCTTGTACATAATCTTCATGCCTATGCATGGGGAAGGGACAAAATGCCTCCATATGACTGGGCAGTGCGATTTGAGGAAACAGCACGAAATCTTATTACTGAAGGTAAAGACTCCTCGCTTGTCGATTATCAGCGGCTTGGCGACGATGCACTGCTTTCAGTGCCGACACCAGACCACTATTTGCCACTGCTTTACATACTTGGGTTACGAAGAGAACATGAGACAGTAAGTTTTCCGGTTGAGGGGTTTGAGGGAGGGTCATTATCGATGCTGTCAGTTCAAATCGGTTGATGATACTTCAGTATTGTAAAGTTGATTATTCAGTATGATATTTCGATAACCTTTTTTTGAAAATAGTTGAATGCACGAATATCATCAAGTCCGCCAACATGGTCTTTGTGTCCGTGTGTGATTAAAATAGCATCAAGCTTTTTTACATTTTCGCGTAACATTTGTTGTCTGAAATCGGGTCCTGCATCAACGACAAGACGTAAGTTTTCGGTTTCAATCATCACCGAAGCCCTTAAACGCTTGTCTTTTATATTATCAGACAAACACACCGGACATTGACATGCGACCACGGGGACTCCCTGTGATGTTCCTGTTCCTAAAAAAGTAAGTTTCACATTAGTGTTATTTGGTACACAAAAATAAGGATTGCCCTCTGCTGACCGAAGGTTTTTAACTATTTTTGTAAAAAAATAATAATGGCCAAGCTTTTTCTCATTCCCACTACCTTGGGTGACACTTCCATCGAGCGGGTTTTACCTCCTGATCTGACACAAATTATTTCATCCGTTTCAGTATTTATCGTTGAAGACCTTCGCACCGCAAGACGTTTTCTAAAGAAAGTGAATCCTGCTATTGTGATTGATGATCTCACCTTTTTTGAACTGAACCAACACACCGATAAGAAGGAAATCAGCCGTTTCCTTGAACCCAACAGGAATGGATTGGATATTGGCATTATTTCAGAGGCAGGTTGTCCGGGAGTTGCAGACCCTGGAGCAGAAGTTGTAAAGCTTGCGCACATCCGAAATATACAGGTAGTCCCTCTGGTTGGGCCATCTTCAATTCTTTTGGCCTTAATGGCATCAGGTATGAGTGGTCAGAATTTTGCCTTTAACGGATATCTGCCTATAAGAAACCCTGAGAAATCAGCACAAATAAAGATGCTTGAACACCGGATGCAAACCGAAGGCCAGACACAGCTGTTTATTGAAGCACCATACCGGAATGCACAGTTGCTTGACGAATTACTGAGAACCTGTGACCCTCAGACGATGCTGTGCATTGCTGTTGATATTACCCTGGATACGGAATTTATCCGTTGCAAGTCTGTTGCCTGGTGGAAAACCAATATACCCGATATTCAGAAACGACCTGCAATATTTATGATTGGGAAAGTATAGAGAAAATTGAATTCAATTGGGCAAGTGTTGAAGTCTTATAAAAGAACTTGTAGAAAATTGAAGTCAATTTGATCTTTTTTGAGATTTAATTGTTTAAAACGCAAAGGTTCACTTATAGATTTTCATTAATACCAGTAATTTACTTTCAAATTAATTTTGGGTAATCAAATTAATTTCTACATTTGTCCACATTATACGACAGTAAGAATGAAAAATATAAGCATTATATCTCTAGTCATTGTCAGCGTGGTGGTCATCCTTCGTGCGGAATGAGAATGGTATAATGTAAGCTAAAAACTTGAAAGCCTTTCTCTACCAATTGAGAAAGGCTTTTTTTTATTAAATTATTTTAGACAAAAGATATGCAAAAACGATTAAGATCAGCCGCTACGACCGAAGGACGTCGTATGGCAGGAGCAAGAAGCCTTTGGCGGGCCAACGGAATGAAGGAAGAACATTTTGGCCGACCGGTAATTGCCATCGTGAATTCATTCACACAGTTTGTTCCCGGTCATGCACATCTTCATGATATCGGACAATATATCAAAGGGGTCATCGAGAAAAAGGGATGTTTTGCTGCTGAATTTAACACCATTGCCGTCGATGATGGAATTGCCATGGGACACGACGGTATGCTATATTCACTGCCTTCGCGTGATGTGATTGCCGACAGCGTTGAATATATGTGTAATGCCCATAAGGTTGATGCCATGGTTTGCATCTCCAATTGCGATAAAATCACCCCTGGAATGATGATGGCTGCTATGCGTTTAAACATTCCTGTCATTTTTGTTTCAGGTGGACCAATGGAAGCCGGGGTGATCGATGGTAAGATGTACGATTTGGTTGATGCTATGGTTATGGCAGCAGATCCATCAGTTTCGGATGAGAAGATTTCAAGAATTGAGCAGGATGCCTGTCCCACCTGTGGTTCCTGTTCAGGAATGTTTACTGCCAACTCCATGAACTGCCTTGCAGAAGCTTTGGGCCTTGCTCTTCCGGGTAACGGATCTATTCTGGCAACCCATGCCAACCGCAAACGCCTGTTTGATGAGGCAGCCATACGAATTGTTGACATGACATACGACTATTATAAAAACGGTAATGAAAATGTCCTTCCACGAAATATAGCCACTAAAGCTGCCTTTAATAATGCCATGAAACTGGATATCGCCATGGGTGGTTCAACAAATACGGTTCTTCATATTCTGGCCATTGCAGCAGAAGGCGAAGTTGACTTTAAAATGAAAGATATCGATGAATTGTCACGGGTTACTCCTAACCTTTGCAAAGTGGCTCCCAGCGGGGATTACCATATGCAGGATGTAAACCGTGCAGGTGGTATTCTTGGTATATTGGCCGAACTTGCTCGTGCGGGTATGCTTGATTTGTCAGTTCCACGTGCTGATAGAAATACCCTTGGCGAAGCGATTGCTAAATATGATGTAATGGCCCCAACAGTAATTGAGGATGCAATCCGGAGATATAAATCAGCGCCAGGGGGAGGTCGTAACCTGGTTTTGGGTTCTCAGGAAAACTATTATAAGGAATTGGACACCGACCGTGCAAAAGGTTGTATCCGCGATTATGAACATGCCTACAACAAAGACGGCGGGTTGGCTGTTCTTTACGGCAACATTGCACGAAACGGTTGTATTGTTAAAACAGCCGGAGTAGATCCCTCCGTTTATCATTTTAAGGGAACTGCCAGGGTATTCCAATCGCAGGATGATGCCTGTAATGGAATCCTTGGCGACAAAGTCCAGGCTGGCGATATAGTGGTCATTCGTTACGAAGGTCCCAAAGGTGGACCAGGGATGCAGGAAATGCTGTATCCAACTTCGTACATCAAATCGATGAAACTAGGTCTGGCCTGTGCCTTAATTACTGACGGTCGCTTCTCTGGAGGTACATCCGGTTTGTCAATCGGACATATTTCACCTGAGGCTGCTGCTGGTGGGGAAATAGCACTGATTCAGGATGGTGATCTGATCGAAATTGACATTGTGTCACGAAAGATAAATGTTCTGATAAGCGACGAAGAAATGAATTTGAGAAGAGAAAAAGAACTCAGTAAAGGAAAAGATGCCTTTACTCCTATGGGTCGCGAGCGTAAAATAAGCAAGGCGCTGAAAGCCTATGCAAGTATGGTTTCGTCGGCTGATCGGGGAGCAATAAGGTTAATTGATTAAATAAGAAACGTAAAAAGAATAAATATGGCAACACAACGTGTAAGCGGCTCAGAAGCTGTTATAAAATCTCTTCTGGAAGAAGGGGTTGATACCATTTTCGGGTATCCGGGAGGAGCGATCATGCCCATATATGATGCGCTCTACGATTACGACCAACAAGTAACTCATTACCTCACACGTCACGAGCAGGGAGCCATCCATGCTGCTGAAGGTTATGCAAAAGTAACCGGAAAAGTCGGAGTTTGCTTTGCAACTTCCGGCCCCGGTGCCACTAATCTTATTACCGGTTTGGCCGATGCATTAATTGATTCAATTCCATTGGTTTGTATTACAGGTCAGGTTGCTTCACCCTTGCTTGGAACCGATGCTTTTCAGGAATCGGATGTGGTTGGCATTTCGATGCCGGTGACCAAATGGAATTACCAGGTTACCCATGCTGAGGAAATTCCTGAAGCTATTGCAAAAGCGTTCCATATTGCTCTTACTGGTCGCCCTGGTCCGGTTTTGTTGGATATTTCAAAGGATGCACAGTTTGCACAGTTCGATTTTGAGTATAAAAAATGCACTAAAATCAGAAGTTATCTTCCCGAATATCCTGTCGACCCGTTTCAGGTAAAAGCGGCTGCCGATATTATTAATGAAGCAAAAAAGCCAATTGTTCTATTTGGTCACGGTGTTGTTCTCGGACATGCTGAAGATGAATTGAAGGAATTGATTGAAAAGACCGGGATTCCGGCTGCATGGACTTTATTGGGACTTTCTGCTCTTCCAAGTGATCATCCACTTAATGTCGGAATGCTTGGAATGCATGGAAATTACGGCCCGAATATCAAAACGAACGAGGCTGATGTGGTTATAGCCATCGGAATGCGTTTCGACGACCGAGTAACTGGCAAGGTTGCTGCATATGCCCGTCAGGCAAAAATTATACACTTCGAAATCGATCCTGCTGAAATCAATAAAATCATCCATGCCGATGCTCCTGTTTTAGGAAATGCAAAAAAATCACTCCGGATGCTGATTGATAATGTGAATCCAAATTCACATCAGGAATGGGTGAACGAATTCAGAGCATGCGATAAAATTGAATACGAAAAGGTAATTGCACACGATATTTATCCGAAGAAAGTAGGACTTACAATGGGCGAAGTCGTACGCATTGCATCTGAGAAAACGAATAATAATGCCATTTTGGTTACTGATGTTGGTCAACAGCAAATGATTGCTTCCCGTTATTTCAAATTCAATCAATCAAGGAGTAATGTTACTTCAGGTGGTTTGGGTACAATGGGCTACGGTGTTCCGGCAGCTATGGGGGCTAAGATTGGTAGGCCTGATAGGGTTGTATTCGCGATGGTTGGCGATGGTGGTTTCCAAATGACCATTCAGGAATTGGGAACTATTTCGCAATATGATATTGGCGTAAAAATCATTGTGCTTAACAACAATTTTCTTGGAATGGTGCGTCAATGGCAGCAATTGTTCTTCGAAAAACGCTATTCGTTTACTGAAATGAAAAACCCTGATTTCGTTGGAATCGCCAAAGCTTACGGATTGGCGTCACAGAAAGTAACTTCACGCGATCAGTTAGAAGTTGCAGTTCAGGAAATGCTCGATCATGAAGGTCCGTATGTGCTTGAAGTGGTTGTTGAACAGGAAGATAATGTTTTCCCAATGATACCCACCGGAGCTTCAATTTCAGATATTATCCTAGAACCTTAAATCACTACTAAAATGAAACATGAATATATTATAACCGTTTTTTCGGAAGACCATATTGGATTATTGAGTAGGATAACGATTGTTTTTACCCGGCGAAAAATCAATATCGACAGTTTGACCGTTTCAGAATCTGCCATTGCCGGCGTTTTTAAATTCACCATTGTCATTCGCGAAACGCCTGACAGGGTAGAAAAAGTCGTTGGTCAACTTGAGAAGATTGTAGATGTTCTGAAAGTTTTTGCGAACACCAACGAAGAAATGATTTACCAGGAAATTGCCCTGTACAAAGTTTCAACCGAGTTCTTGTTCGAATCTGATAAAGTCGAGAAAATAGTGCGCAATTCGGGTGCCCGAATCCTTGAACTCACCCGCGAATATGTAGTTATCGAAAAGACTGGTCATTCAGACGAAACCCAACAGTTGTTTGATGAATTAAATGTTTTTGGTGTCACTCAGTTTATCCGTTCAGGAAGGGTTGCTATCACCCGTAGTAACCTCGAACGTCTTTCAGTATTCCTGAAAGAACGTGATGCCATGCTGGAACAGGTTGATTAGAGGGATTGACGATTTGATTATTTACTATTTACCGTTTATTCTGCTAATTCAGAGACAAATAGTAAATAATTAAATCGTCAATGTTCAATTTAACAGCATCTTATCAACATAGATATCCTGAAAGTTCGGATCGCCCTCCAGGTTGATATGCCTGGTTCTTAATAGAATTTCATTTGTAATTTCCGAATCGGAGAACAGGAACATCTTTGCCCCAATCAAAGCGGTATTACCCATTTTATGAATCTTTTCTTCGGGTAATTCAATCATACCTGTTGCTACCACATTCACGATGTTGATGTAACTTCCAAAACCGCCGGCAATATATATAGTTTCAATATCCTCTATTCCAATAGAAAGATTTTTTGCAAGGATTGTTAGTCCTGCTGCTATGGCCGCTTTTGCAAGCTGAAATTCGTTAATATCTCTTTGCGAAAGACTTACTTTGCCAACGAGTTGAATGCTCTGTTCTCCAGAATTTATTTCTCCAAACATTCCGATTAAGTCCAGCTTTCGCAGAATGGCAATGGCATCAATCAATGCACTTCCACAAAGTCCTTTGGCGATAGTGTTGCCAATCACACTTGCTTCCATTTTCCCATCCCTGAGGTTTATTGACGAAATGGCCCCGGTTACAGCTCTCATCCCCATCGAAATATTGGCTCCTTCGAATGCAGGCCCTGCAGCAGTGGAAGCACATACAATCTGATGTTTATTCCCTATAACAATTTCACCATTGGTCCCCAAATCAATCAGTGCACTGTATTTTTCTTTCTGATGAATGCCGGTAGCTGCAATTCCGGCCAGGATATCGCTGCCCACAAAACTTCCGATGGCGGGATAAAACTTTATCTTTACATTCACCTGAAAGTTCCATTCCAGTTCCTCGGGCGTGAATGTTTTCATCTCCAGGTTGTCGGTGTGAAACGGATACATGGATAGTGGAGATACATCGCAGTTACTGAAAATCAGTTGCATTACGGTATTTCCTACAATTACTACTTTCTGTATTTCAACGGGTTGTTTATTCAGCATCAGCTCAATCATTGTCCCAATTGACGAACGGATGCTCCGAGTCATTTCTTCTGCATGCCCGTCCAGACATCCTTGAATCCGTGAAATCAAATCTGCCCCGAATTTCAGTTGTGGGTTAAGCATTGTTTCAACCGCAAGCACTTTTGATAAGCTTAAATCAATCAGTTGGGCGACCAGGGTAGTTGTACCCAGATCAACAGCAATGCCGTAACCTTCCTGCGGAATAAATTCATATTCACTTTCATCGGCCAGAATCAGATGATTGAACTGTTCTATTTCGAGGGTAATATCGCCGGTGCACTGACTAAAACAAGCTAAACGCCAATCTGATTTAAGACCCAATTGTGTGATCATTTGGAGGTGAGCATCAGTCATTTTTATATCTCCCAGCATGAGCCTGACTTTGCATTTACCACAGGTGCCTTTTCCTCCACAGGGAAATTCAATTCCGAATTCATGCAGTACGTCAATCAGAGGAGTCTGGTCGTTTACCCGGATTTCCTTTCCCAGGGGTTGAAGACGAAGGATATGTTTTATCATCCAAGGATAATTAGGTTGCATGCCAAAATTAATAAAATGGATATGAATCTATCTGAAACTTCTGCAATATGTAACTTATTCCTAATTGGCTTTTCTTCTTTGCCTGTTATCTTGTTTTACGCAATTTGTTTGTACTTTCGTATGCAATTCGAAATCTGTAAGTTTCATGAAGCAACCTGCCGAACAGTTACCGGTATACAGTCTGGATAATTTCAGTTCTCCCGAACGAATGAGTCAGCAGTTTCAGGTTGAAGTATTTGATGCAAACCGGCATTTCAGCGTTAAATATCCGCACAGGCATGATTTTTTTGAGGTGTTGTATTTGCTGAACGGCTCAGGATATCATGTGATTGACGGTAATAAATACGAGATCAAACCACCCTGTGTGTTTTTTATGTCGCCTGGTCAGGCTCATAAGCTTGAACTTTCGAATGATATCGAAGGGTTTATTTTTATCTTCACTTCCGATTTCTATCTGCTTAACCGAAGCAATCAAAACAGCCTGATTGAGTTTCCGTTCTTTTACACCATCCATCAGGATAATCCTCCATTACAGCTTGAAAATAAAAGTGATATTTATTTCCTTGAAAGTCTATTCAGGCAAAGTACTTCTGAAATAAGCAGGAAGAGGCACTACACCAATGAGTTGTTACGATCGTTGCTTGACTTGATATTGAATACCTGTGCTTCGCGATATCCTGTAAACGAAAACATGTTTAGCAAAGGGAAAGGACAAATATTGGTCAAACGGTTCTTCCAGCTGGTGGAAGAGAATCATCAGAAAAATCTTTTATTGAGCGATTATTCCGGCTTGATTGGCGTCACTCCTAATCACCTGACACAAACCGTGAAATTACTGACCGGGAAAACTTCCTCTCAAATTGTTAAAGCAAAACAATTACTGGAAATAAAACGTTTGTTGGTTCATACCAATCTGAGTGTTTCGGAAATTGCCAGTCAGCTAAACTTTGAAGATCAATCTTATTTCACCAAGTTCTTCAAGAGGGAAACCGGGATTACTCCGGTCCGTTATCGAACTGATTCATTTAAATGAAGTGTGAAATTACCTAAGCTATTACAATCGTAACATTCTGTTTTGTAGTACTTATTTTTATTTAATGAATTGAATTTAATTATTTATCCATGAAAAGTACCTAAAATACATACTTTTTTACTCTGTATTTAAACGAATAATGTTTTGCTTTGTATTATCATATTTTAATTGATTAGGTAAACACTTTAAAATCATAAAAATGGCAAATTATTTCAACACACTTCCGCTACGTCTTCAATTGGAGCAATTGGGGACTTGTGAATTTATGGATAGTTCGGAGTTTGCAGATGGCGTAAAGAAACTTCAGGGTAAGAAAATCGTGATCATTGGTTGCGGTGCCCAGGGTTTGAATCAGGGCCTAAACATGCGTGATTCAGGATTGGACATTTCATACACACTTCGGGCCGAAGCTATTAAAGAAAAGCGTCAGTCGTTTAAAAATGCCAGCGAAAACGGATTTAAAGTTGGAACTTACGAAGAGATGATCCCGACGGCAGACCTGGTGATCAATCTTACGCCGGATAAACAACATACAGGCGTTATCAATACGGTAATGCCACTGATAAAAAAAGGAGCTACGCTTTCCTATTCACATGGGTTCAATATTGTGGAAGAAGGAATGCAAATCCGCAAAGACATCACTGTGATTATGGTTGCTCCGAAATCACCGGGTTCCGAAGTTCGTGAAGAATACAAACGTGGGTTCGGAGTACCAACCCTTATTGCCGTTCATCCTGAAAATGATCCAAACGGTGATGGTTTTGAAATTGCCAAAGCTTATGCTGCAGCTACGGGTGGTCACAAGGCTGGTGTACTTCGGTCATCATTTGTGGCTGAAGTCAAATCTGACCTTATGGGCGAACAGACTATTTTGTGCGGACTGTTGCAAACCGGATCAATCTTGTCGTTCAATAAAATGATCGAAAAAGGAATTGATGCAGGCTATGCTTCCAAATTGGTTCAATATGGTTGGGAAGTGATTACCGAAGCATTGAAACACGGTGGAATTACCAACATGATGGATCGTTTGTCTAATCCTGCCAAGATTAAAGCTTTTGAACTATCAGAAGAATTGAAACGCATTATGCGACCATTGTTTTGGAAACATATGGACGAAATCATGTCGGGTCATTTCTCGAAAACGATGATGGAAGACTGGGCTAACGATGATAAAAACCTCCTTACCTGGAGAGCTGAAACCGGAGAAACTGCTTTCGAAAAAACACCTGCCGGAACGATGGAAATCAGTGAACAGGAATATTTTGATAACGGGGTTTTGATGATTGCTTTTGTAAAATCGGGTGTTGAACTGGCATTTGAAACCATGACTGAGGCCGGTATTATAGAAGAATCAGCCTATTACGAATCATTACATGAAGTGCCGCTTATAGCCAACACGATTGCACGCAAGAAATTATTCGAAATGAACCGCGTAATATCTGATACGGCTGAATATGGTTGTTACCTGTTCGATCATGACTGCAAACCATTATTGGCTGATTTCATGTCTAAAATTGATACCGATATAATCGGAAAACCTTATGGTGCAGGTAAAGGAAATGGCGTTGACAACAAACAATTGATCAGTGTCAATGAAATTATCCGTTATCATCCTGTTGAACTGATTGGTGAGGAACTGCGTGAAGAAATGACCGCTATGAAGAAAATTTTATAAGGAATTGACAGCACTTGTATATTAATTGAAAAGGCCTCGTTGAAAGACGGGGCTTTTTATTTGAAATCCAAATAATGTCCACCGATAGCAAAAATATGGATAGAGTCATCATCGAATGTATAGATCACCGATCATATTGAGTAAGTTTTCAGGACCAAAAACCTGTCAGATCATATTTTAGCTGTTCTGGCTTGCCAATACCTGTTTCTGGATTTTCTCTTTGCATTTCTATTAAAATCTTGCAAAGGTTTTTATGAAGCACTTTATCTTTTAGTCTAAAATCTTCATAAACAGACCAAGTATTGCCTTCAAATATTATTGATCGCATCAAGTTGTTCCTAAGTTGGTTTGTAACCACTGTTATTTTGATAGGTTACCATCGACTCAGCAACCTGGTTCATCAACGAAGTGTTCCTCAGTACATACAAGGTTTCCTGTTCGCGTTCCCAGTCCTCTGCCCCAATTACAATAAAATCCTTTCCTGAACGACGATTTATCCGGATAACCTGGTGTTCTTCTATCACCTTATCCACAAAGTCTTTCAGGTTTGCCCTGAATTTATTCACTGATAGTTCAAGCATTTTATCCTTTTTTAATTAAACAAATGTACTGCATTTTGGTACGTTTGAAAAACTAATCTTTTATTTTCTTTCTTAGATATTGATTTTCTACAATTTCCTAAGTTCTGCCAGTAAATCCTCAATCTTTTGCAGGACTTCAGCCTGACTGCACGAAAAATTGTTTATCATGATAGTGAAGGTGAGTTCTTTCTCTGATATTGAATTTAGGTAACCGGCAAAACACCGGACACGGGTCATGGAGCCACTTTTGGCATGAAGACATCCTTTAGGAAAGCTTTCCAGACTGAACCCTGTTAATGTACCATTACCGACTGATGCCAGTGATTGAAAAAAATCTTCCGAATAAACGCTTTTGGTTTTCATGTAATTCAGAATAGTTACCATTTGATTTGCCGTTATTGCATTGAATCGCGACAATCCACTTCCATCGTTTATGAAGAACCCAGTCATGTCTATTTCTTTGTCTTTCCAGTATTGTACCACAAATTTACATCCTTCCTTGGTCGTACCCAATCCTATTGCCTGATAGGCCAGGTGTTTCAGTAAATGTTCTGCAAACAGGTTTACGCTTTCGTGATTGGTTACACGGATAATATCCCTCAACGCGGGAGATTTGTTAACAGATATTACAACTGACTGATCCTTTCCTAATTTTGCTTTTTCGTATCTATTATCCCCCGACACAAGAATCCCATTTGCAGACAGCTTTTTTCTGAATTCATTGACTAATAATGCAACAGGATCAGGAATGGAAGCTTTAACTATAAAGTCAGATTTGTTTTTCGGAATTGTTCCCTGCATGATTCTCTTGTATTCCATGGGACTGCCAAAGACATAGGCCTGATCGCTGTTCAAATCAGAAGAAAGTACTTCATTTTGCAGTTCAAGATGTGGAATTTCAGGAATAATACGAATTACCCTGGTTGGTTTATCAGCCTCACTATCAGATTTTAGATGAATTTCATACAGATTGTCGTAAACGCTTATCCCGGATGCACCAGCACCGTAATAATTGCCAATATCTTCCCATATCCAGGTGTCGGGAATCATCTGTGATTCATAAATGGAAGCATCCGCAATGAGATTGCCTGTCACTACTTTGATATGCTTGTCTTGTATCGCTTTAATCCAATCTTCCTTAAAATGATTATTCTCCGGGAAATACATCGAGCCTAGTGTTGGATCGCCTCCTCCAATGATTTGCAGATCCCCAAAAAGTGTATCATTTCTAAGGGTTCCTGAGTAGGCGAGGGTAGTTAAGAACCGAAAATCAGGACCAAATACCTCAAGTGCTGTTGCTGTGGTCACCACTTTCAGGATAGAGGCAGGAACCAGGCTTAGCTGCGGTTCCGATACGAAAAGCTCCTCACCGGTCTTTTGATCAGAAACGGCAATGCAAACACTTGCATGTTGAAATCCACTGGTAGTTTGCCAGGCAGTGATTTGCTGCTGAATGGTCATTGTTGGGTTTTGCGAAATTCCAACAACAGCATAATGGATAAGTATTAGCCAAAGAATGAATTTTCGAAGAAGATTTGATTTATACATGAAATGCTGTTTGATGTTGGAAAGATAATGATTTTAATAATTATTGAAGTATGTCTGCTTTGTCTGCTGACCTGAAGACAAATAAGGAATGCTTTTTTCTTTCACACTTTGCCTGAAACATTAAGTATGTCACTTCTTATTGTTTAAATTAAGGTTATGCCTTTCTGCTGATCAAATGATTTTCCGTAGCTTTTATTATCTTTGTAGTGCTTTTGGAAAAATCATTCAAAATCAGTAATTTAGTATAGAGAATATTAATCAGTAAAGTCTAATAATTAAATCCTATCACAATGTTTATTGACAAAATAGTTGGTCGGGAAATTCTGGATTCACGTGGTAATCCAACCGTTGAAGTAGAGGTAACTCTCGAGTGTGGTGCAATGGGGCGTGCTGCTGTTCCATCCGGAGCATCAACAGGCGAGAACGAAGCTTTGGAATTACGTGATGGTGACAAAGGCCGTTACTTAGGAAAAGGTGTTTTGAAAGCCGTTGCCAACGTAAATACAGTAATTGCCAAAGAAATAATTGGCATGGATTCTTCAAATCAGGTAGCTATCGACAAAAAGTTAATTGCTCTTGATGGCACAAAAACAAAATCAAAATTAGGCGCTAACGCCATGTTGGGAGTTTCTTTGGCTGTAGCCCGTGCAGCGGCTTCAGCTCTTGATATGCCTTTATATCGCTACATTGGAGGAACTAATGCAAAAACATTGCCGGTTCCAATGATGAATATCATCAACGGAGGTTCTCACTCAGATGCTCCTATTGCTTTTCAGGAATTCATGATCCGCCCTATTGGTGCAAAATCTTTCCGTGAAGGTCTACGCATGGGTGCTGAAGTTTTCCATCACCTGAAGAAAGTACTCCACGATCGTGGATTAAGCACTGCTGTTGGTGACGAAGGTGGTTTCGCTCCTAAGTTGGACGGAACTGAAGATGCGTTGAACAGCATCATTAAAGCTATCAAAAATGCAGGATACAAACCTGGTCGTGTTGAAGATAATGGTGATATTTCTATTGCGATGGACTGTGCTGCTTCTGAATTTTACAAAGACGGAATTTACGACTATTCAAAATTTGAAGGTAAAAACGGCGCAAAAAGAAACTCTGCTGAACAAATCGAATACCTTGCCAGTTTGGTTGCTAATTTCCCGATTGATTCAATCGAAGACGGAATGTGCGAAAACGACTGGGACGGTTGGGTTGCATTAACAAAAAAATTAGGTGATAAAATCCAATTGGTTGGCGACGATAACTTCGTAACTAATATTGAATATTTGAAAAAAGGTATTGAAATGGGTGCTTGTAACTCAATCCTTATTAAAGTAAATCAGATTGGTACCCTTACCGAAACTTTAGATGCTATCGAAATGGCTCACCGTGCAGGTTATACTACAATAACTTCACACCGTTCAGGCGAAACTGAAGATTCAACTATTGCTGACATCGCTGTTGCCACCAATGCCGGACAAATCAAAACAGGTTCGTTGAGCCGTTCTGATCGTATGGCTAAATACAACCAGTTACTTCGCATTGAGGAAGAATTGGGTGCTTCAGCCATCTATGGATACAAAAAAGTGATTAAAAAATAGGCTGTTTAAGCTGAAATATTGAAGGCCGGTTCTGAAAGGATTCCGGCCTTCTTTTTTATAGCATTAGATGAGTTACTCAACAGTTGAACCTAAGTCACCTGCTGAGTAAATTGAAACAAAATATGTACAGCAAAGACGAATCAAAACGACTGATTAAAGAATTCTGGATACTGTTCGCGCGGCGTTGTGAGATTGTTCCTGAGCTACGTTTCAAAAAGAAAAAATGGGTGTTGTACGATACCGGCCTCAGTGGTATTGATTTGAAGTTTGATGTGACGCGTATAGAAGCCTTGGTTATGATTGAAATAAATAGCAAAGAGGAAGTTCGTCGTCTGGAATTATTTGAATCCCTGTTGAAATACAAAAAGTTTGTGGAAGAAGGATTTGTCTGTCCGCTAACCTGGGACTTCTGCTTTGTCAGGGAAAGCGGGCAGGAAGTCTGCCGTATCTACACCATACTTCCGAATGTCGATTTTCACTGCCAAAACCAATGGCCTGATATTTATAACTTTCTGATCGACAATATGCTCATTCTTGAAAATAACTTCCTGGAGATCAGGTATGTGTTGGAAGCAGAGCTTTACTAAGATTTCAAACCATATTGGACACAATAGAAAAATTAATAAATTTTAAATCATTCGTTCAATGTGTATTTCTCATTGAACTATGTGTTCTATGTGTCTATATGGTTAATTTATTTTCTCTACTATGTAATGAATATCAACTCTGTTCGTCTTAACTTTGAAACAAACAGAAAAGGGTACAATGTTAGCCAGAGATTTTAAAACCGATGTACTTCCAATGAGCAACAAGTTGTTGCGGTTTGCCATGCAAATTCTTCAGAATGAAGAAGAGGCAAAGGATGTACTTCAGGATATATTTCTGAAACTCTGGCAAAAACGTGATGAACTGGAGAAGGTGGAAAATATTGATGCCTTTGCCATGCGAATGGTCCGAAACCGATGTCTGGATGTTATCCGGTCGCGAAGGACTGTGTCGATGGAAGTGGTCAAAAAGGCCAAAATAACAGAGGAAGAAAGTTCAGATACAGATTATATCGAAAATACAGATTCTGTCACTCTGGTCAAACGAATCATAGCCGAATTGCCCAAATTACAACGTATAGTAATTCAATTACGTGATATCGAACAACTCGAATATGAAGAAATAGCAGAAGCCACTGAGATGAATGTAAACGCCATCAGGGTTAATCTATCTCGTGCCCGGAAAAAGGTGAGGGATGAAATCTTAAAAATTCAAAATTATGGAATCACAGAAAATAAACCTGCTGCTTCAAAAGTACTTTGATGCCGAAACCAACCTTGACGAGGAAAATGAACTGATCACTTATTTTAACTCGGATGAAGTGGATGAAGAACTGAAAACATACATTCCAATGTTTACGGGGCTGAAAGAAATTCCGATAAGCGAAAATCAGGAACTGGGGGATGATTTGATGAACTTTATCCTTGAATCGGAACACAAGGAAAAACTGAGGTATCGTTGGATGTGGCAGATTGTTACAGGAATAGCTGCTTCTGTCATTCTGGCCTTGCTGGCTGTTAATTTCTACAGCAATCAATACCAGTGGAAGGATACGTTTTCTGATCCCAAGCAGGCCTATTCCGAAGCAAGTAAAACCCTTGATTTTGTTGCCGGCAAATACAACAACGCTTTGGCACAATTAAAACCATTCGGGAAATTTGGTAATGCAGTAATTCCATTGAATTCAGGAATGAACATACTGAATCTGGGTTTCCAGCAACTGAAAGACGTTAAAACATTAAACAAAAAACTTAAAAAAGAATAACCATGAAGCGAATTTTTATTACCCTGGTTTTGCTTATCCCATTGATGGTGATGGCTCAGGATGGCAGTCCGATTGACAAGCTTTTTAATAAGTATGCCAATAAAGAAGGATTTACAACGGTAAATATCAGTGGCAAACTTCTGAGTTTTGCTAGTAAACTGGATGATTCGAAAAGCGATGAAGCTTCAATGCTTGAAAAAATAAGTGGAATACGCATCCTTTCGGTTGAGAACAAGGAACTGAATAAAGGACTTAACTTTTATAAAGAACTGGAGGAGGATGGTTTCTTTAAAAACAACAAATACGAGACCCTAATGGAAGTGACAGATAAGGATCAGATCGTTCGGTTTTACGGACGAAGTGGCGAGAAAGGGAAGCTTTCAGAACTGCTGCTGGTAGTTGGAGGCAATGACAATACCCTAATCAGCATACGTGGAGTGATAAATCTTGATGACATCAGTAAGCTTACCGGATCGCTCGATTTAGGTGTTAAAACGAAGTAAGTATTTAGATATAGCTTAGAGAATTATCTTTCATTTTTGAAATCCTGTAACTATTGTGTTGCAGGATTTTTCTATTTAAGAACAATGTTCATTTTCGTTTATCATTCTGAAAGAGATCCTTTAATCTAAAGAAATTTGTCTTACTTTTAGTTCTGAAATAAGACTGATAAAAATGAATCCTCAGAGTTTCTGGAAATCCTGGCATTTTAAGGTGAATCAAACCTGCATCTTTAGGGCAGGTTTTGCTGAAGTGTGTATTAAGCATATTCAAAACGGATGGTTAGTGAAAAGCAGAACCACTGACCAGTCTACTGATGAATTAACTGTTGAGGAAATGGACGATTTGAAGGATGACTCAGATGTACTACATTTTCACACCGGATCTTCTCATGAATTGATCGTTGTTCCTGCCTTGCCCAATAAGGCAGTAGTTTTCAAGAACAATAAAAACATCAAAATAAGTGCAGGAGAATCAGCTAACCTCTATTTCAGAATACCACTTACCATGCAGTTTTATTTTCAGGATGTGAAGGATGAAAACCGCCTGGTTGAAATACCCATGCAGCGTTTGTCAGATACCTGGTTTGGAGAAATTGACAGCGGTGAACCTGCATATTCAATCGGCAGTTATTACAACAAATCATTTTCTGAAGTAGAGGCTACAAGCTGGGAGGCCATTTCTTCTGTGGAGATCATAAACAATACGGTGGGAGTCCTTGAACTTCAGCGATTGATCCTACGGGTTGAAGATTTTTATCTATATCTGAAAAATAGTCAATTGCTTACAAGTCATGTCCGAATTGAATTTAAGGGGCAGGAACAGGCAGGAAGCGTTAATTTAGGGGTATGGAAGGACATTCATGGCGAAAAGCCTGTTCTGGTTGCAAAACCACGTTCTTCAGATACCAAAAACCTTTTGCGCAGAAGTTTCTTCTTTATTAAAAACATCTATCAAAACTAAGTTATGGATTTGGGTCTTTCAACTTATTTTAATACCGAAACGATCGATAAATTCTTTCGGATTCTCTTTATTCTTGTCGCAGGAGTCGGTTCCATTCAACTGATTTCGTTTATGGTAAAGCGTTCGCTCCGCAAGCAACTTTCACGTCAACGGATGATGCTAATTTCCCGCACTATTGTGTATACCGGGTACATCGGATTGGTATTAATAGTCATTCGCGAACTGAACTACGATTTAACTGCCCTGTTCGGAGCTGCCGGTGTCCTCAGTATCATTATCGGAGTAGCTTCCCAGACAAGTATCGGTAACATCATCAGTGGCCTGTTCCTTGTTGGGGAGAAGTCTTTCGAATTAGGTGACGTGGTGCGGATAGGCGATAAGTCGGGTACCGTTTATTCCATCGATTTGCTTTCGATTAAGGTAAAAACCTTCGATAACTTACTGATCCGGATACCAAACCAGGCAGTGATTTCAAAAGAACTGACCAATATTACCAAATTTCCCGTACGCCGGCTCGACATCCAGATTGGTGTGGCCTATAAGGAAGATCTGAGGAAGGTTAAAACAGTATTGGAGAATGTAGCCCGAAATAACCCGCTTTGTTTGGAAGAACCTGAACCGGTAATCATTTTCCAGACTTTTGGCGAAAGCAGCATTACAATTACTCTTGGTGTCTGGTTCGAAAAGGCCAATTACCTGGCTGTTAGAAACAGTGTATTTTTTGAAATCAAGGAAGCCTTTGATCGCGAAAGCATCGAGATCCCTTTTCCACATCTCAGTATTTATGCAGGAGAGACAAGTAAACCTATCGGCGTAAAGCTTATGGAAGAATGAAAAATCGTATCTTACTAAACTGAACCTATTTTCAAAAACCAATGGAATAGCTCATGAATGCAATGCCTTTCGTCCTTGGAGCTTTGGCTGTTTTAGCTTTAGCCTACCGGTTTTATTACAGCTTTATTGCCGCGAAGGTGTTAATGCTCAATGATAATGAGGTTGCCCCATCTGTCCGCTTGTTTGATAAGCACAATTATTATCCGATGCCTAAGTGGGTAGTTTTCGGACATCATTTTGCAGCGATTGCCGGAGCTGGACCTCTTGTGGGGCCTGTGCTGGCCGCTCAGTTTGGTTTCATGCCCGGCTTTATATGGATGCTTGTCGGTGCAGTGATGGCGGGTGGTGTTCATGATATGGTGATACTCACTGCCTCCATGAGGCATGATGGAAAATCACTGGCCGAGATAGCCAAAGCCGAGATCAGTACCTTTAGCGGCACGATCACTTCTGTTGCTGTACTCATCATTCTGATCATTGCCCTGGCAGGATTAGGAGTAGTAGTTGTCAATGCCCTTGCCGAAAGTTCCTGGGGAACATTTACCATTGCAGCCACCATCCCAATTGCGATATTCATGGGCCTGTGGATGTTTAAATTCCGCAAAGGCAGAACGGCTGAGGCAACAATTATTGGTGTAATTTTGCTCTCTCTTGCAGTCATTTATGGGAAATATATCCCCGGATCACCCTTCGAATCCTGGTTTACTTACGATCGCAAGACGCTCACCATCATGATGGCTGGCTATGGGTTTTTCGCTTCCGTCTTGCCGGTTTGGATATTGCTTTCACCCCGCGACTACCTCAGTTCAATCATGAAGCTTAGTATAATCGGGATGCTGGCAATCGGTGTTATTGCTGTAAGTCCCACCATTCAAATGCCTTCATTTACACCCTTTATTCATGGCGGCGGACCGATCATTCCCGGGACCTTGTTTCCCTACCTTTTTATCACGATTGCCTGTGGCGCTATCTCAGGATTTCATGCGTTGATAAGTTCAGGCACTACACCCAAAATGATCATGAAGGAATCGCACATCAAACCAATTGCGGTGGGTTCTATGCTGGCCGAATCAATGGTAAGCATTCTTGCCCTGATCGCCGCAACCAGCCTTTTCCCACTCGATTATTTCCAGATCAATGTTTCGCCTGAAAAGTTTACCCAGATACTTCCCCAGTTACATGCCATGGGATTTACTCAGACCAATCTGACTCTCCTGTCCTCCCAGGTAGGTGAAACTATTGCAGGCCGGCCCGGTGGTGCGGTATCATTAGCCGTTGGAATGGCACAGGTATTTTCGGCTATCCCCGGACTTGCAGGCCTGATGTCTTACTGGTATCATTTTGCAATTATGTTCGAAGCTCTGTTTATCCTTACTACAGTTGATGCCGGAACCCGTATTGCACGGTTTATCCTGCAGGAAGCACTTGGTAAAGTTTATGCTCCATTTGCCCGGGCCAGTTGGATCCCAGGAACTCTAATTACCAGTTTGCTTATCGTATTTGCCTGGGGTTATTTCATCTATACCGGAAGCGTATCCACTATCTGGCCCATGTTTGGAGTGGCCAATCAATTACTGGCTACCCTGGCACTGGCAATCGGGACTTCGTTCCTGATAAACAACGGAAAGCGCAAATACATGTGGATTACACTGGGGCCAATGATCTTTGTTGGAATTACCACTATTACAGGAGGAGTGATGAACATGATTAACATCTATATTCCGCAAATTTCAATAGCTGCTACCCGTATCCAGGGAACAATCAATACGCTCTTAACAGGCATTATCCTGGTTTGTGTAGTATTGATTATCATTGAAGCAACCCAAAAATGGATTAAAGGGATAACCCCCAAAGGTGTAAGAAGTTAACGTTCAGTGATATGAACTTCTGTAGTTTGTCAGCCTACAAATTTGTTTGATGCCACCAAACAGCCAATGATATATTTGAAACGCTAACCATATCAATGAATTAATTAATACTTCTATTCTTATCAAAGGTTTTTAATATCAATAGATCAACATTGATATAAAACTGTCTATTCTCCTGTTCGGTTATACTATCGATAAAGAATTGCATATCTATTTATTTAGGGTCTGCTGAAAAACCGGATGCATCCAGATAGCTATTACAATTGAAGTGGAATTAAAATCTGTAATTTCAATCCAGGACCGAAACAAAGGATTATAGCTTGATTGATTTGAATTAGCTTTCTGACGTCCTGGCGTTTAAATTGTTCTTTTGACTTTGAGGACAGCTTCTTATTCCTATTTCCAGAAATCGATGGATCAGATACCATCCTGTCCTTGTATTGATTCTAAAAAACAATGTCTGGTCAAGGTTAAAGTGTTAATTGATTCTCCCATTCATCGGCCTGCCTATGGGTCTTAAAATTATTAGAAGATTATTTATTAGTTATTAGAAACTTATTAGAAGGTTATTCGAATAAAATTGAACCATCTTCGAATAGCCTTCGAATAACCTTCGAATAATCTTCTAATAATTCAAAGGGCCAAAGGCAACCTTTACCCGAGAAAACAGCACGGAAGCGCATTTCACTATGGGGAAGAAGTATTCTGGCATAGCACACAACACAAGTTCGGTGCATCCCGAGGCCTCCAGGGATTGAAGTTTCAATTCAAATTTCCTTGCATTTATTTTAAGTTTAATGCGGTCTTTTTATTGAAATACTGAATATTATGAGTTTTTCAGTAGACCCTATTTATTTTTACCAATATCGTATCAAATTCGTAACAAATTCGAATTTGATACGATAGTGGTACGACATAAAATAGGGTCCTTTCTGACGGAATAGTAGGGTAATTAGGGTTTTGTGTAAATGAAATGCATTAGACGGTTTGTTTGAATTGCCTGCAATACGTTCCGGGTTCTGGATTTAATAATTATTATAAAATGTCAGATATTAAAGCAAAACGTTTATTTGGTAAGGAAGGTCAGTACTGTTTGATTAAACAGATCAGGATGCTGCATACAGACCGCATGATTGGAATCAGGGAAAATACACATGGATGCCGACGGTATGGACTGAAAGATTTTTAGGGTATGCTCCGGTTTAATCATATCGTGATCGCCGGCCATGACCAATACCGGACAATGGATTTGACTCAGTTTGGCATAGGGTATGTTGGGTTGGTCGATCATCATCTGAACCAGTGCAATAGCGGTTTTGGAATTCGTAAGCGAATGGGTCACAAAATCCTTCATGCCCAAGAGGTCTGCATTCGAAAGAGCAGAGGAATCGGGTACAGTATTGGCGCCTGAAACGGCTAGTTTCTTTATCTTATCCGGACAATTCAGGGCCATAAGGATTCCATCAATTCCTCCATCACTCCATCCAAGGACATTGGCAGATTTGATATTCAACTGATCGAGCAGTGCACAGAAGTCGGAAGCCATCAGATCATAGGATATTTTGTCGGGTGAACCTCCCGATTTGCCCTGCAGACGGCTATCAATAGCGATGACCTGATAATGTTTTTCGAAAAAGGGAATCTGATTGCTAAATGCATTGATGGAACCACCATTGCCATGCAACATGATCAGGGGTTCGCCAGTCCCATAGGTTTCGTAATACAACTGAATGTCGTTCACCATGGCATAATGACCTGCCTGGCGGTTATTCCCATAAGGAATCGAAGTTGTTTGTGCACAGCCAATCAGGAAACACGGCAGAAGGCCAATCAGGAAGCTAAATAATTTTTTCATTCTTCTTTTTATTATTGTTTAAACAACCTTGCAAAGCCAGGGTAGGCTTTCAGAGTCAATAACTCAAAATCGATTAATTTATTCTGAACAAGTGGCAATTGATTTATGATCTGACGGGCATGGACTTTATTGTCGGCTTCAAGGACCAGTATAGCACAATCGTCATCGGTAAAGTACATTTCACGGATCAGGCCTTGCTGTTGTAGTTCCCAGGCTTTGCGGGCCTCGGCTTCCAGATAGGGATTGTAATCGGAGTCAGTCACTCCCGGAATTTCTTTTTCGATGGCTAGTATCTTCATCCTACCTTTGTAATATATGTTTGAAATTATCTGGGTCTTGTCTCTGATCCCAAATTGTTAATATTTCAATAGATGTTTCTTTTTCTCTATAAGTCACAAGGTAATCTTTTACAACTTTAATCCGGATATCTTCTATTTCAGCTTTTCTACCAATTTTAGGATACTTACTTATTAGTTCTATAGTGCTTTCAAATAGTTTATTGAGGCGTTTGCTGTAAGTGTTTGATTTATTACGATCTGTCCAATAGTCAATAATTGCTTTCCTGTTTTCATGGGCAAGTTTTGTCCATATTACTTGTTTAACCATTCGTCAGCTTCTTTATTTGCCTGTTCGTTAGTTAAATATTCACCTTGTTTTATTTGATTAATGCCTAAGGCAATTGCTGCTTTATGATTTTCTGATAATTGGTAGATTTCAGAGTCTTCATATGAATCAACGAGTATTTTATAGATCTCGGTTAATACTTCATCGTCATTTGTTTCGTTGATCTTTCCTATAACCTTACTTTTTAATTCTTTTGTTGTCATGATAATATATTTTTCTATAAAATTAATAATTCTCTGGGAGAATTATCATTTGTTGATCGCGGTAAAAAGACGCGTGTTTGTGAAAGAGGCTTGTTCAACTACATTCTTGTCATGTGAACAAACAAATAGTCCAGCCAGGAGATCTGCAGGAAAATCAAAATCAGGAACTTCAACGGTCCAGAAAGGGTTGCCTAGTTTGGCAACCGAAATGATATAACTTCTCCCACGGCGTTCGAGTTGAAGGATGTCTGCATTCACAATAGGTAATTTGATCTCTTCAATGTTCCCACCGTTCAGTTTACGGTATTGAAAACAGGTTAAGCCGTCGCCATGAACGGTCAGACAGACCATTGCCGCACTGGTATCGATACTTGAACGGAACATCAATCCTGATTTCCGGTGAGCATTGCCGCCTTTGCCTTCCAGACTGGGTTGTGTAGTCATAAGAAAATCCCCCTTCAGTTTTCTCCAAAGAAAGTGTAATTCGTCCTTTTTAAACCAGATGTTTTCGCCTGATCCCGAAAGTTTATAGGTCTGTAAAGTGTTATCAAAGGATGCGGTGCCTTTTTGCAGAACTTTGCCAATGTCGGCATGGTTTTCAAATATTCCGACTGGATTCTGGGCATGGATTATTGTAACCCCAAGAAGAAAGGCGATTATCAGTACAAGGTTTTTCATCGGTGTTGGTTTATGTTTTAGACATGTAGGTTCACAAGGTAATGAAATTTTGTTCTAATCCAGTCCTTACTAATCAAACGATAATTACCTGCTTTTCGAATCGTTCCTCCACAATCTGAAATCCTGCCTTCAGATACATCGGCAAAGCTTTAGGATCGTCTATTTCGCAGGTATTCAACAGGAACTTTTGTGGTTTTGATTTCCAGGCTTCGGTAATAGCCCAATGCAGGAAAGCCTTACCCAATCCTTTGCCGCGGGCATTGGGTGTCAGACCAAAATATTCCATATGCACTTCGCCTTCAGTGCGGGAGTCTAGTTCAGCGAATCCGGCCTGTTCGCCAGCGGCAAACAAAACATAGATTTTTACTTCAGGATGACAGATAATCCCAGACAAGTCTTGATCACACATCAGTTGTCGGTCGACCCATCCTAAATCGCCTCCAACAAGCTTATTAAGTATCCTGTATTCTTCGCAATCACCATGAAATAGCCTGATCTGAGTATGGTCAGGAAGGACCGTATTCAGATTAACAGGTTCCCAGTTCATTTCGAGGTACCAGCGTTTAACATCCTTATAGCCGATTTTTGAAGGTTTTGTAGTCATGTTTGATGACAGGTTAAAGTAAACGTTTAGTTGTCTGCAGTGCCTCCAAATATACCATTTTGTGGCTATTCTGACAATACATTCCCATCCTTCGTAGAATTTTCAGATCAGGGAACACAAAGGAAATTACAATTAATTGGTCTTGGCGGATTATTAAATATGAAGGGGATAAATAATTACCCCCTTCAGAAAGTTAATTTCGCCAACAATGTTATGTAAATGGTTCTTCCTTTAAAATAAGGGAATTAGGCCATTATTAATTTCTCAATATCAAACTTCTTCATTTGCATAAATGCCTTTACAACCTTTTCAGACCTTGAAGGGTCACTCATTAATTCACCAAGTATGGAAGGAACGATTTGCCACGAAACACCAAACTGATCTTTTAACCATCCACATTGCTCAGCTTCAGGTACTGCAGATAGTTTGTCCCAGTAATAGTCAATTTCCTCCTGTGTTTTGCAGTTTACCACAAAGGAGACGGCTTCGTTAAAGCTGAACGCATGTGCCAGGGAACTGTCCATTGCCATAAAGACCTCGTTACCAAGTTTGAATTGTGCATGTTTCACAGTTCCTTCAACATCAGGATCGTTGGCTGTATATTTTAATATTCCATTAACAGAAGAGTCATCAAAAACGGATGTATAGAACTGTATAGCCTGTTCAGCTTTACCTGCCTGCTCATTGGTAAACAGGAGGCAAGGCGAGAATTTCTGTCCGACATCTTTCATCTTACCCGTCCAGAGTTGCCAGCTGACGCCATACTTATCCTGCACCCAGCCATACTTTTTGCTAAACTCATACTTGTCGAGCGGCATTAGGGCAGATCCGCCCTTCATCATAAGATTCCAAACTTTATCTACCTCTTCAATGGTTTCATAAACTACAAAGAATGACACCGAAGGATTGAAAGTGAAGTGTGGGCCTCCATTCAAGAGGATAAATTTTTGCCCGAAAGATTCAATAGTAACCACAAAATGGTTTTCTGACGTGATAACCATATCCGGGAAGACAGAACAGTAAAAATCAGCCGCTTCTTTTGCCTTGTTGTCAAACCAAAGGCAGGTAGTAATTTGATTTTTCATGTTAATAGTCCTTTCATTTATTTCTTTGATTCAACATAGTTCTTGAAGTTATCCAGGATAGTTTGCCATCCAGAACGCTGCATTTCCATAGGATTGGTACTTTCTGAATCAAATGTCTCAAATATTTCTGTTTGGTTATCCCTTGAAGTGAATTGGATTTTTACTTTTCGGCCATCTCCAATGACATACTCAATTAATTCATTGCTCTTTACGGTTTGATAAATCCCTTCAAAGTCGAATCCCATACTACCATCTTTGGCTTCCATTCGGGTAAGGAATTTCCCTCCAACACGCAAATCATTTTCAGCCCTGGGCGTATGCCAATCAATAGAGCCACTGCACCAATGGATTATATCCTTAGGTGTAGTCCAGCATTCCCAGACCTTTTCTATCGGAGCATTCACCATTACACTAATCGAAACGACTGTTTTTTCTATAGTTTCCATAGCTATTCTTATTTAAAGTCATTCTATTGCTTTTCGTTGCAGTTAAACATCCATTGTACCCCAAAGTTATCGGTACAACTACCGTAATAAGCTCCCCAAAACATATCCTGCAAATCCATGGTGACTTTACCACCGGCAGATAAAGCTTCAAAGAGCCTTTTTGTTTCAGAACGGGTGTCGGGCTCCAGATTAATATGGACATTGTTCCCCGGATTTACTTTGAATCCCATTGATTCAGGAGCATCCGTGCCCATTAGCATATGACCTCCAAGAATTGGAAGTTCAACGTGCATCACAAGATTTTTAGCTTCCTCATTTACCGGAGGCTGACCATCTACCGGTGGAATATCGCTGAAACGATTGAAGCCATCTCCACCAAATTCTCCACCGAATATGGATTTATAGAAATTGAATGCTTCCTCGGTATGATGAGGAAAATTGAGATAAGTACTTACCCTTGCCATGATCGAATAATTTAGAATTTAGACATGCATAACAAATCGGGTAAATTTTTGTTTGAAATCTTTAGGTTGAGATATACCAATACTTAATGAAATTGACCATCTGGACGCATTACAGGATCACACGAGAAAACGATCCTCATTCGTCTTTCGTAGATTTTTGGTGTGGGAAGTAAAAAGATGACAAAAAAAGGCTGTTTCAAAAGTTGTAATTATCACAGATTCAATGCTTGATCCTGTAGGTTAAGGATTCTGGTATGATCTGGGCAATAACTTATGAAACAGCCTCTATATTTGATTCAAACTACAGTTCGCGTATCTTGATATTGCGGAACCATAATGGATATCCATGATCCTGAAGACCAATGAAACCTTCTTTGGCAATACCTTCAGTGAATCCAGGGAAATCTTTGAATTTACTTTTAGCAACCATGGCATCCCATTCAGGAGTCCACATTGTATATGTAACCACTTTAACTCCATTTTGTGAAACAGTCACATGACCGTCTTTTACACTGATAACGGTTGTATTCCAGGAACCCACAGGATGAACGGTTTTAGGGTCGGCAGGGAGCATGTCGTATAATGAACCTGCAAGGTGGCTGTCTATTTTATTATCGCTGGCATCCACATTGTCGAGAATCTGAATTTCAGGGGCAGCATAATAGATAGGTTGACCGGGAACTTCACGTACATCATAGAAGATTCCTGAATTTGCCATTTTGCTGGCTTTCCAATCAACAGTAAGTTCGAAGTTCTTGAATTTTTTGGTTGAATAAAGAATATCGCCGCCAGAAGGCTGACCTGGTTGTTTATCCTTCGCAGTGAAAACTTTCATGGTGCTTTGATCAATCACCCAGTTTGCAGGCATTGCCTTGCCATTACATTGACGCCAGCCATCGAAATTCTGACCGTTGAACAGGAGTACCCATCCTTCTTTTTTCTCTTTGTCCGTAAGTTTATTCACTGTTTGTGAAATTCCCGGAAGTGCGATTAAAATCGCTGCGACTAATGATAAAGTAATAAAAATGTTTCTTTTCATGATTTAAACTTTTAATATAAACGATTTATTGGAGTTAGTATTTTCAATCATCAAAGTAAAAAGATTCAAGGCTATTTAGCAAGAGCAAATATAGGTATCCGGTCTAACGGAACTTCTATAGAATATGTTTTTCCGCCTTTGTATGTTTTTCCGTCATCTCCAACCCATTTTCCTTTGGGCAGAATTACCTGACGGCTGTTTTCTCCATTGACCATAGGTGCAACCAGTATGTTTTCGCCAAGCATAAATTGGTCGATCACCTTTTCAAATCCCTGCTTAGGAAAATAATACTCCATAGAGCAGATAATTGGATTACCTGTTTCGGCAGATTGGTGAGCCAGTTCCAGGATGACAGGAGTGTATTTTTCTCTGATGCTGACAGCTTTTTTTACAGCCGCAAGATGCATTACATCCAGTATCCTCCATGGAGCCACAGAAAACTGCATCATTGGCATCAGGGCATGGATTTGTGCAGAACGAACGACAATATCCTGATTAAATGTTTTCAGATCAAGAAAGCTGGTCCAGTTTCCGCCACCAATCATGTCCGGACAGGAAAAAGTGTAGCCAGCCAATGCTTCTGTAGTCATGTGAGGAATCAGTTTCTGCACATCCTCCCAGGAATGGTTTTTATCATGAAGACGCTGCGCGAGTGGTTGTCCTGCCATCTTCCAGCAGGCTCGGTATTCGTTAAGAGGGAACCTAAGGCCGAACTGAGCCCATAATTCACATTGGCGGTTAGGTGTTGAGGGAATCATTGGTAAAGCATCCGAAGGGTAAAAATTCATGTCCCCTGCATCAAGCTTAAACCCATCTACCCCAAAATCTTTGACAAGTCCGTCAAGTTGTTCATTGAACCAATTCACCGCTTTAGGATTGGTGAAATCGAGCAGGGCCGAATATCCATTCCACCAGTTGATCATAGCCGGATCAGTTGCCTTTTCCCAGGTAGGTTTATCTGCTTTTTGCTGCATCAGGAATGCTTTATCCTTCATCAGTTTCTGTACGATCATAGTCTGGTCGGCACTTACAAAGGGGCACACCCAAAGCATCACCTTGAAGCCCATCTGATGTAACTGATCCATCATTTGCCGGGGATTAGGGAATCGACCTGGATGAAAGTTCCACTTACCGTAATCTTCCTGCCAGGTATCGTCAATCATGATCACCCCAGGTGAAAAGCCGTTATCCAGAATAGCCTGGGCATACTTCATCACATCAGCCTGATTCTGATGATAGGTCAATTCAATCCATGTGTTGTACTGAGGTTTGGAGAAAAGCAATTCGTCGGGCATCTTTCCTGAAGCCGGAAAGAAATGTTCTGATGCGTATTTACGTGCTTCGGCCAGACTGCTTCCTGAATGTCCGGATTTTACTTCTCCCAAGGCCTTTGAAATGATGATTTTATCTTCCTGTACTTCGAAGGCAAAAGGTTCTTCGCTCCAAACCCACAACCCTTTATTCCCCAGAAGCAGAGGCTGAATCTGGTTGTCCTGATTGTTGGCATAAAAGTCATACCTGTAACCGGAATTATATGGCATCTTTTGACCATCCTTTATAATCCCTGACCAGACTTTCTCTCCCAGAAGTAAACTGATGTTTTGAGTAGTCTGTCCAAAAGATGCCGAACTTAAGATTAGCAAGAGAAACAAAAAATGCAATTTCATAAGGTTTAATTTATCGATTGGTTTGCAAATACAGCTATTCTATGATTAGTTTTGAATTCCTACTCCCCGTGTCATTACGTAAACGAATGAAATAGATTCCCTTGTTCCAATTTTTCACATCAAGAGTCATAAGGGACGAATCAGGTGCTATCTTTTTCTTGTAGGTAAGTTTCCCGTCTGAACCATATACTGCCAGTTCATGATATTGTTTGCCGGGCATAAGGATGGTAACCATGCTGGTTGCTGGATTTGGGTAAATGATTTCATTGCTTTCCTGTTTCAGATTGTTGACGGCAGTACCGCCCTGGTACTTTAAACTTTCATCAGCTTTTGCCCAGTTGGAAGGATTGGGTCCCATAACAAATTTTATGGTTGCCCCGTCCTTAATGTCTGAATGACTGAACCATGATTTGGTCCACTCAACACCATTTATAGTACATGATTGGATATACAGATTTAGTGATGATGCATTTTGTGCTTCGATGGAAATGGTTTTATTATCACCCAACGCAATAGAGGACTTTGTATATAACGGGCCAACCAGGTAATAAATATCCTGTCCTGCATTGGGGAAGAACCCCAGGGATGAAAAGATATACCAGGAACTCATGGCACCACTGTCATCATTGCCAGGATACCCTTTTAGTGAATATTTCGTAGTCATCAGTTTTCTGACCCAATAGCTTGCAAGATCAGGTCGCCCTGCATAATGAAAAGCCTGAACAGCAAGGAAAGCCGGTTCATTGTCATACTCGATCAGGCTGTTATTGAATCCGTAAACCAGTTTTGCTGCAAACTTCTCAGCTCCTCCTGAAAGATAAACCAGTTTATCGAGTTGATGAGGAACAAAATAGGAATAGGTCCAGGAACTTCCTTCATAAAAATAATTCTGCCATGAGCCCCAGCTTTTTTTCATGTCTATATCTACCCATGTACCATCCGCATTTTTGGGAACTATAAATCCTTTGTACTGATCGCTTACTGCATCCGGATTCCACAAGTTCTCCCACTTATGACTTCTATCCAGGTAGGTAGTATGATCGGCTGTCTTCCCCAAACCTTTGGCTACCAATGCTGCACAATAATCGTTGTATGAATATTCCAGCGATTTGGAACAGGACATCACACCTGCAGGTATCCAGCCTTTTGTTTTATAACTGGCCATCAGGTTGTCAGTGATGGCAAACGTACCCCATCCCTGCCAGCCGGCACGTTCTTTATCCGCATCATTCTTTAAAACCGAATATGCTGCTTCCCAATCCACTCCTGTAATTCCTTTTGCATAGCCATCAGCAATGATATTGTCAATATTATTGCCCCCCTGTTCTTCTGCCATGTCAATCCCTGCAATGAAAGCATCCCTGACCCTTTTATTCTTTTTAAACCGTTCGATAAAAGAATTAATGGTTCCTGTCACCATTTGAGGATTGATGAGCGACATCAGCGGATATAATGTCCTCCAAGTATCCCAGACTGCATAGTGGTCATCCCAGACCGGAATACCATCAGCAAACCCGGTCATATCATTGGTGCGGTTGCGTGGCATCAGCATGGCATGGTACATGGCTGAGTAGAAGATTTTTTTATTGTCTGTACTGCTGTCTTCAATCAGGATTTTACTTAATTCAGCATTCCAGGCTGTTTTGGCTTTCTCCTTTACCGCATCATAATTCCAGTCAGGGATCTCTGTATCCAGCCATTTTTGCGCTTGCGCAATGCTTTTAAATGATACTGCAATCTTCATGCTGACGACTTCGTTAGCTTGTGTTGAGAATTTCACGTATGCTCCAACGCGGTCATTCACAATCGAAATACTCTCGACCGTATCCCTGGGTTGCACTACATCGTTTTTCCATGTTCCGCAAAGGGTAGGTTTCTTGTCCAGTCGTGCAAAAAAGTAAACTATATAGTCACCACCACCAAAGCCACCGGTATATTTTCCAAATCCTTTGATCGTATTATTGATGGAGTCAATGCTGATCTTTCCTGACAAGATTTTGCCATTCATTGATAGTACAATATCCAGCGGAATATTGTGTGTAAGGTCGATCAGCAAATTCCCGTCAGTTGTCTGAGGGAAGGTGAATTTATACATCGCCGAATGCCAGGAAGGAGTGAACTCTGTGCGGATGTTGTACCTGGTCAATGTAACTCCGTATTCGTATGGAAAGGCAATTTCATTGGTTTTAGGTGAATCATGTGTGGTCTCTCCCACAGCTAATCCAACCTGTGGCGAAAGAAAGATCTGACCATACTTTCCGTAGCCGGTTCCGCTGACATGGAGCTGCCCAAAACCACGGACTGGCTGACCGGGATCGTATCCGTCATCCCCTCCGTTTGGTGTTTGAGGACTTGGATTGATGGAACCAGAAGGAAGTTGCGGGCCAATTACACAAGCGCTGCCATCGTTAGTTGTGCCTATCCTTGAATCAACGAAATCAACAGGATTCGTAGTTAACTGTGCGGAAAGATTGAATGTAAGTAAGGAAAGCAGTAATAGCAATCCGTATTGGAGTTTGTATTTCAAAATCATGTGTTAGGTATAAATGGTTTGGTCGCTGCTAAATTAATCATTTGCACCTTAAATATACTATTAGTAGTTTATATGTTTAGGATGTTATACGAGAGAATTTGATTTATTCGTCTTGAATCCGATGGGCTTCCGAGGGGTCTTATTTTCTTGTTTAGTAATTAACTCATCCAGATAACTGAATACCAATTCAATGTTTTTATCCTGATTGCAAATCTTTTTCTTTATTTCTTCAATCTCCAGTTTGATGTTTTGATTATCTGATAGCATTTGGCGTATCCGGGTGAAAATCCGCATGATCTGTATATTGACGTTTATGGCCTGTTTACTATTGAGCACACTTGAAAGCATCAAAACTCCGTGCTCTGTAAATACCAAAGGACGATAACGGGTACCTCCCCAACTTGAGGTCGCAATTTGCGACCTCAAGTTGGCAAATTCTTCATCTGTCAGTTCAAACATAAAATCTTCTGGAAATCTAAATAAATTACGTTTTACTGCCTCTTTCAATCTTTTCGTTTCAACCCCATACAACTCAGCTAAATCGCTGTCGAACATTACTTTTTGCTCTCGGATCAAATAGATCTTATCCACTATCCGCTCATCAGGAATAAATGAACTTAAATTCTCTGTTGCCATGGAGTTTATATTTTGTACTACGTTTAGCGTTGATAGGTATTGCAAAATGCGTTACCTTTCAAACTTGAGGTCGCAATTTGTGACCTCAAGTTTGATCATTATTCTTCGGTCAATAGTACTAAGTTAAGCATTTAAGGTCATTTAAAACAAAATTGGAGGTCACAATTTGCGATCTCCAATTTCATAACTGATCCTCCAATTTTTTATTTACTGACAATTTTAAGAGCCATATCTTCCTGGTAGGCAGGTGAGTGCAATATTGCTTTTCCCCCAGGATGACTAAGTTTTTCCTTCTTTTCAATCTTTCCATTTAATGGATTCAACCAATCCAGTGAATAATCCCCTTTTGGCAGGATGAACTGTGGATTGATCTGTTTTCCCCCCATCCAATAAATGGCGTATTGTTTCCCTGTTTCGGCTAATACGATGATTTTATTCTTTCCGGAAAGTCCTCCCGAATAGACCGTAGTATCTGGTTTCATGGCCACATATTTGAACGAATCCATAAATTTCTTTAGATAGCTCAGTTGTTTGCGAAGTGCGATACTGCCACCCCCGGGTTGTGCTGCCGGATAATGATAAGTTCCATCTTCATGAGTCGAAGTGAAAGAGTAATCCAGGTTATTGAACAATCCGCCTCCGGTTAAAATCAACTCCCAGGCTTCCTTTCGGAAAGTAGAATCTTTTTGCCCGTTAAAACCTGTCTCGTTTTCACCAATCACTTTATTCAATCCATAGTTCAATGAAACCGCTTTAGGTGGTGTCGCATAATGAAAGTTAAATACTGAAACCAGTGGATTGGGATTCTTAATTTTCTCAAAGCCATTGCCAATATTCTGCGTGATCAGATGTTTGTTTGGGTATGTCTTTTCGGCATCAGTTATCACTTTGGCGATATGCTCCTGCCATTCCATCGTAATTCCACCAAAATAGGGTTCGTTGCAGATTTCATATATCAGGTTTGGGAAATCCTTCAATTTATTTGCCAATTTGCGCACCATTTTCTCCTGAACGGCCAGCAATCCTTTGTTCTTATCGAGGGTGTATACATCGGTTCTTGGAATGTCGCCCAAACCGTTCACATTGTTAATGCGGTTAAACGGACTGAGTACCCATTGTTCTTCTCCATAAAAGGGGCAAAATAAGGAAAGCTCTACAATAACTCCACGCTTTTTTGCTTCAGTCATATAATCTTTAAGACGTTCAAAATAGGCCGGGTTCCATTGGTCAAGATCAAATTTTAAGCTCTTATCTGCCCGCTTCCATGGACATAGGTATTTCTGTGCGTCAGGTCCTAACGAGTTGTTTGAAATGTTGAAAGCCCCTGCCGGTTCAAAGTAAGCTCCTGTCATGGTCCGCGTAAGATTCAGTCCATCTTTTTGCAGGGTCTTCAGGTATAGTTTAAAGTCAAAATCAGGGTTCATTATCGCTCCATAGTGTTCACCGGAAGAGATAAGGACAGTTGGCTTGCCATTGTAATTGAAATAATGGGGGTTGTTAGGGTTAAGGCTTATTGGTTTTGTTTGGGCAAAAGCAGAATAGGCCAAAGAGGTGAGAATTGCTGCAAATGCAAAGGATTTCAGTTTTTTCATAGCTAACAGTATTAATCAGGTTTAGTCACCAAGATATAAAATTTTAAACTGTTGTGAATCCTTTTCTGTATTTAGCCGGATAACATAAATTCCCTTTCCCGGAAAAACACTTGAAGGTACAGAGCACAAATTTGTTTCGTGTTTCTGATCCACCCATATCTTTTGTCCCTCGAGATTGTAAATTTCAAGATGTACGTTTTTTTCAAGGTTGCTCAACTGGATGGTCAAATCGCCATTACCAAGAGGATTCGGGTAGCAGCTATATCCGTTGGGGTTCTCTGCCTGACTTTGTATTCCTACCGGAAACCCTTTGCTTTCGGCCTTCACTTCAATATTGTCATACCATACAGGCTGATACCAGGCGTACAAACCTATTTTCCCATATCGGAATGCAGTTGTTGCAATGCCATTGAAAACGTTTTTACCATTCACATCTACAGCTGTTGATTTGCCATCGTTAGTGACTTTCAGGATGGAATAAACACCCTGTCCGCCTCCGGTATAGGTTGATGAGGCAAGCACTTTTTCTCCCCCATTTTTAACTTCGATCAATGCAATGTTTAGTGGACTTGCATCCAGTTCAAGCTTATAGTAATTCTTGCTGTCGACATAATTGAATACCACCCCGTAATTGTTCGCCCAATCAGGTTTGATCTGTACTGAATAGGTGAAATTGTAAAATGTAGTTGCATTATAAAAAGAAACATCCACACCGTCGGTCGAGCTATGATGCATTTGTTTCGACTCAACCAGCCAGGTCCCTGAATTGTTTATCCAGTTTAGTGCCTGACCATCATCAAAATTCTCGGTATAGGTTAGCGGACCATCCTGTCCTGAAACAGTAACAGCAACCGGTGATGAATTTGTTGAGAGCCCTTCGTTGTCGGTAGCCTTTGCAGTAATGCTGTATTCACCAGTCGGAACACTTTGCCATTCGAATCCAAAGGGTGCTAGCAACGATTCTCCGATTTTTACTGTGCCATTGAAATATTCTACTTTGGAAATGCTTCCATCCTTATCTGTGGCATTTACGGTGAACGATATATTTGAAGCGCTGACAAAGTATGAATTGTTATCCGGATAAGTGATGCTGATCTCAGGAGCAATGTTTTGTACTACTGAAATTGGAATGTTAGTCGAAATGGTGGTATCACCTTTTGTATCTGTAGCTTTGGCGTGAAGTTTCCATGTTCCTATTTCAATATTGTGCCAGTTCAGGTTATATGGAGCGCTGGCGGCTTCCCCAATCTTTTGTGACCCATTGAAGAATTCAACTTTTGTAATTCCGTCATTTAGTATGGTGGCGTTAGCCTGAAGCATAAGGTCTGTTCCTGCTCTGTATAACTCATTTTTAACTGGATTGGTCAGTGTAACCGAAAAGCTTCTGATGCCGGCTTCTTTCCAGATTCCATAGCAGCTTCCTGCAGCCCATAGTTCGCGGGTCATTGGATTCACCCGAAGTGCAAATACTTCGTTTGCCCCGTCACCAAGATTGATCCCATTATTGGTTCGTGTGTTCGGTGTAATAATCTGCCAGGTTTTTCCGGCATCAAGTGAACGCCTTACACTGCCATCTGATTTATAAATGTTTTTAGCCCCGGCACAATATACCACTTTTGGATCCTGCGGATCAACTGCCACCGTTTGAATGGCAGCTCCTCCATACTGGTCTTTCGGAATCAGCGAGGTCAATTCCACAAGACCGGTTGAATCGTACTGAAATAGCCGGTCACCTGATATCACAATATATAGGCGGCTTTGGGAATAATCAATTGCAATATCGGCAACCAGATTAGGTAAAGTTGCAACTGTGATCCAATTGTCACCTTTATCAAGTGATTTCACCACATTGTATCCGTTGCTCCCGTATACTTCCTGATCGCCAAAAAGATTGGCAGTGAATACTCCGGAGCAGCCTTTCATTGTTTTCCAGGAGTTCCCCAGATCCTTGCTGTAATAATTGCTGAAATAAATCACATTAGGGTCTTTGGCATCGCCACAACCCACGTCTGATCCGGTGCAAATCATAGAAGTATTTACAAAACCTACCCCTCCGTTTTTACTAATTGTAAGCGCTCCATCCTGACCCCATCCTGGTGAATTTTGTGTGACCAGCACATTGGCATTGGCAGCATAGGCTCCATAGGTATATCCGCCCCAGCCCAGATTGCTGGCATTGCAGTATTTCCAGGTCTGACCATTGTCTTTGGTATATGCACCGTTGTAATCCTGTGATCCGACATACAGCAGATTGGGATCGTTAATATTGAAATTGAAGAAACCGCCCACCAGAATTCCATTATAGCCATTAGCATCCCAGGCAAAGCTTTTACCACCGTCATTACTGCTCGAAATCCAGTCTCCCCCCAAAGCCCATACTTTACTTGAATTGGTTGGATGCCAGGCAAATTTCTGATCGCGGTCATTATAGGGCATAAATGCATTGGCATTGCTTCGTCCTGCGATTTTCCAGTTCAGACCACCGTCATTGGAGTAATAAGTTGGTCCGCCCCAATTGCCTGGTTTATAACATACCAGCATGTTGTCGGAGTTGGCCGGACTAACATTGAGTGAAATGACATTGGAAGGAAGCCCATTTGCTTTTACCTGGTTAAAGGTTTCGCCTCCATCGGTTGAAATGTAAAATTTGGATGCTGTGCATAAAAAGACCTTGTCAGGAGCAGTTTGTACCACATCCATATCAGTAATATTTTCGGTGAGTTTCTGTACGAAAGTTTTACCACCATCGGTACTTTTATAAAAACCGGTGCTGTTTGCCACATACACATCACCTTTTTCCGGATGAACTTTCAGATTACTTTTCCCATAACTGTCGTTAACTTTTATCCAGTTGGAACCTCCGTTCACCGATTTGTAAATACCTCCTGCCGGGTTCGACCAATAAGCTGTTGTTGAATAGCCGAGTGCAGCGTCAAAACTTCCTTTTACAAAATCAACTTTATCCATCATACCTACAGAAACATCGTAATTTCCTTCCTGAAGAACCTGTTTCCAGCTGGCTCCCTGATCGGTGGTGAGATATAATCCGTGGCTTTGGTTTGTTGTGCTGTTTGCTCCAACGGCAAGCGCACGATGGTTGTTGTTGGGGTCGATGGCAAACCCGGTGTTTCCCCGGGCGAAATAACCCATGTTGCATGGATGCCAGGTTTTTCCACTGTCGATACTGCGGTATATGCCGCCAACATCGGTTCCCATCAGCAGAAACGAACCATCGTTATGATCACATTCAATGGCCTGTATCACCTGGCAGCCTTCACCACCAATCAGTCCCTGATCTTTCATCGCTTGGGTGACCAGTGGTACTGCTGACCATTGCTGTGCCTGTGTATGCAGGAACGAGATAAGTACCAGGAATAACAGAATAATGCGTTTGAATAGTTGGTTAGGCATACTTAGTATTTTAGTAATAGACCAATTGGATAACACAACCGATGACTCCGAGTCATCGGTTGTGTTATCATCATTTCTTTTTTAATCAGTTACTTTGAACTTCACCTTCTGATTGCCCACCATCACAAAAAAATCACCTGATTCCAAAAAGTGTTTCCCTACTGCATCGATATAGTTCAAATCCCTTCTGGGATTGATTTCAAACTTGAAAATAGCCTTTGCACCGGCGGCAATTTCCTTCCTTTCGAAGTATTTCAACTCCTTCATCGGACGAGAAATAGTGCAGGCTGGTTGGTTGATATACCAAAACACGGTTTCTGTTCCAGTTACATTACCGGTATTGCTGACTTCAACTTCCACCGTCATTTTATCTGATTTCTTAATCGTAGTGGCTGAAAGTTTCACCTCACCATAGGCAAAAGTGGTATAGCTTAAACCATGTCCCAGCCAGTATAAAGGTTCTGTTGGGATATCCTGGTATTTACCTGAAGTGGGGCGCGCACTTTGACGCATGTCATAATAGGTAGGTATCTGACCGGTGGTAAGTGGAAAGGTGATTGACAGTTTACCTGAAGGATTAATTCTTCCTGATAATATTCCTGATAGGGCAGACCCACCTGCAACTCCGGGTTGCCAGATTTCGACTATGGCATCAGCTAATGGCTCCAATCTGATCAATTCAAGCGGACGACCATTGGAAAGAACCAGTACGATTGGCTTACCGGTTTTCTTCAATTCCTGAACGAGTTTCTCCTGAATGGCAGGCAGGGCAATGGTTGAACGTGAAGCATTTTCGCCGCTCCATTCTCTTTTCTCTCCAAGACATACAAGGATAATGTCCGATTTTTGGGCTACCTTAATGGCTTCAGCAAAGCCTGATTCATCGTTGCCGTCAAAATCACAACCCTTTGTTGTAGCAATCTTTGCAGTGCTTCCAAGTTCTTTTTCCAGACCTTCAGCGATTGATTCCACATCTTTCTCACTTCCGTGAGCAGCCCATGCACCAAGAAGGTTGGTTTTGTTGTCAGACATAGGACCGATCAATGCAATTTTTTTAATTGATGAGGTTAAAGGCAGTGTATTAGAGTTATTCTTTAAGAGTACCATCGATTCAGCGGCAAGCTTTTGAGCCACTGCTTTACTTTCTGGCTGAAGATAACGGGCCGATTCATCCATAACTGTGCTGTAAGGTTGATCAAATAAGCCCAAACGGAATTTAACCCGAAGAATACGACTCACTGCATCATCGACCCTGGTCATTGGTATTTTCTTATCTTCAATCAATTGCTGCAGATTCTGGAAATAAATATTATCGGTCATGTCCATTTCAACTCCAGCCATAAAGGCCTTGTAACAAGCTTGCTTACGGTCGGTAGCCACACCCTGGGCAATCAACTGGTTAACAGCATCCCAGTCGGACACTACAAATCCATCGTGCTTCCAATACTTCTTCAACACTTCGGTCAAAGTATAAGGATTGGCTGACCCAGGAGTGCCGCTGATGTCATTAAACGAGCTCATCAGGGTAGCAGCACCTGCTTTAACGCAGGCTTCGTAAGGAGGCAGATAGGTTTCCCAAAGTGACTGCATCGAAATATCTGAAAAATGATAATCGCGTCCACCTTGCGATTCACCGTAGCCAACGAAATGTTTCAGACAGGCAGCGATGGAATACGTATCAGATAAATTCTTGCCCTGGTAACCATGCACGGTTGCAACACCAAAAATGGCGTTGGTATATGGATCTTCTCCATATCCTTCGGCAACTCGTCCCCAGCGTGGATCACGAGCCACGTCAATCATAGGCGAGAAGGTCCAGTCGACGCCTGAAAGTTTAGCTTCTTTGGCTGCAACACCGGCAGCTTCAGTAACCAGTTCAGGATCCCATGAGCAGGCCTGCGCCAGCGAGATAGGATAAACGGTGCGGAATCCGTGAATCACATCGTATCCAAACAGGATGGGGATACCCAGACGTGATTCTTCCATTGCCTTTTTCTGGATAGCATTCCGATAAGCGGGATCGGCGCCAAAATAAATCAGTGAACCAATGCCCGATGGGATAGCCTTCATGGCTTCCCCGATGTTGTTGATATTGGTATTTTGTCCGGCAGTATATTGGTTGAGCTGAAGGATTTTTTCGTCCAGGTTCATCTTCGAAACCAAATCTTTAACACGCGTTTCTATAGGAGCATTTTTATCTTTGTAAACGGGATTTCCAACCTGTGCAATAAGGGAAATCTGAATAATAGCAATGAAAGTCAGTAGTGCAATAATTCGTTTCATGGTTGATTGATGGTTAAATTAATTTTCCCCGAAAAATAATACTTATTATTGAAATTATTTAAGCACAATGTCACATAAGTTATAAGAATGAAATATTGTCGCAAATAATACAGCTGTAACATCTTGTTTATTGGGCTTTTTCGAATGGCTGCGGGTCTGCGAAGTGCTGAGCTAAAAACACGACAAGAATTCATAAAAAGGTCCTTCTGGTCATTCCCGTCCTTATTTCTCAACTTTCCCGATAGAAATATTTCGTACCTCTGTCATGTCTCTTTTATACCTTTTTCATACCTCTGTCATCCTAAATTCGAATTTAGGATGACAGAGGTATGAAAAAGGTAAAATACAATCATTATGCAATTCTTTCTCAATAGTTTATCTGATCAGGAGAAAAACGAAAGAATGGATTTTAAGATGGACACGAACGTATAGTTAGGTTCTGCTGAAAAACCGGATGGATCCAAATAGTTACAATTGAAGCAGTAATATAACCTGGAATTTCAATCCGGGACCGAAACAACGGATTATTGGTTGAATGCGATGAATTAGCTTTCAGACCTCCTAACGTTTAAATTGTTCTTTTGGCCTTGAGGACAGCTTCTTATTCCTGGTTCCCGAAATTGATGGATCAGATTCCATCCTGTCCTTGTATTGATTCAAAAAACCATTGTCTGTTCAAGGTTAAAGTATTAATTGGTTCTCCCATATATCGACTATCTAACAGACTTTAAAATTATTGGAAACTTATTCATTAATTATTAGAAACCTATTCGATGATTATTAGAATAAAATTGAACTATCAACGAATAACCTTCGAATAACCTTCGAATAACCTTCTAAT
>Ga0118677_10002114_pt1 | contig 40687 bp, 33 predicted proteins | sample AliMusrvi5mmetaG_FD_86154 | JGI IMG/M metagenome (GOLD analysis project Ga0118677, IMG submission 86154)
CGTTGCACCATCAGGGTTGCCCCCATTGTGAATTATTCTCGACTGCTGCCACCCGTAGGTGTCTGGACCGTGTCTCAGTTCCAGTGTGCCTGATCGTCCTCTCAGACCAGGTACCCGTCGTTGCCTTGGTGGGCCGTTACCCCGCCAACTAGCTGATAGGGCGCGAACCAATCCTGCAGCGGCAGCCTTGCGGCCACCCTTTACTCTTGCGAGACCACGGGGTATTAATCCAAGTTTCCCTGGGCTATCCCCCTCTGCAGGGCATGTAATTCACGTGTTACTCACCCGTGCGCCACTAAACACTTCCAGTATTACTACCAAAAGTATTCCGTGCGACTTGCATGTCTTAAACACGCCGCCAGCGTTCGTTCTGAGCCAGAATCAAACTCTCCGTAAAAAATCCGGTGGTATAAACCAACCCCGAAAGGCTGGCCATATCCCAAATTGACCTTGCGGGCTTCCTTTCGAAAACCCGACTTCCGCGCGCTCCTTCAAAAGAGCACGCAGCGCACAATTCAATCTTTCTTCCTCTTCCCGACATGATCGGTTGACCTCCCTTTCATCCCCCAGGTGTTTCCACCCAATGGCTGAATCTTTCGGTCCCGTGTCGGGCCACACTGTCAAAGAACTTCCTTCGAGGAGACTAAAAAGCCGATCGGGCACTTCTGCGCCACGATCGACATCCCGTCTCTCGACCGCCCTGCTTCGTGGCGGCCCGCGAAGCTACAGACCCCAACACCCTCCAGTCAACACCTTTTGATGTTTTTTTTCCATTATTTTTCCCTCTCTCCTCTTCACACCAAAAATATAGGGGTTTTTGTGGATTTTCCCCCGAATTCCGCTGAAAACCGAGGGCTCAGGAGCCATCACTCAAAAAAATCCGGGTTAAAGTGGGGGATATTTTGACCTTGGACAAGCGGCGATTCCAGAGGATACTCTGGGCAATGTCAGACCTTGTCCGAGTCGAGTTGGTGGCGCTATTGCCGACACAAGCTGGGTGCGCCGTGTTTTTGGGAAATGGGAAGAAGAGCATCGTATTTTACATTGATCCCTCAGTGGGTGCCTCAATCAACGCCTCTCTGAGTCACCAACTCCCGGCACGGCCGCTTACGCATGACCTTTATATGCTGACTTTGGAGGCCTTTGGAGCGAAAATCTCACGTGCGGTGATCGTCAAGATGGAAGATGAAATCTACTACGCACGGCTGATTCTGGAGGCTGAAAACGAGATCATGGAGCGCAAGATCGTCGAGCTGGACGCCAGGCCTTCGGACTGTCTTGCGATGGTGGTGCGGAGCGGGGCACCGCTCTACATCGTGCGGAGTCTATGGGACAGACTGGAAGACATGTCAGGAGCACTGGAGGAGATGCGCAAGGACAGCGACGGCAATCCGGAACCCTGAGGTTTTCCCGGTATTTTCTGGGAATGGCACCTTGCAGACGCTCCTTCCAGCGTTAGGCTCGTGTGATTATGAACTACTCCCCTGCATCCACCCTTCCCGATTATCTGCGCGAGGAAATCGTGCTGCATCCGGAAAAGCGCGTGTTTCCGCCGTTTGATGTTGCTAGATTATTAGAGTCCGTATTTGCCCCCACCGGAGGCTGCAGGGTCTGCATTCTCGTGGACTTCGACGAGCCCGCAGAACTGATCAAGGACTTTGCCTTCCTCGGGCGTGAGGGTTTCCCGGTGCAGAAAAACGCGCATCGGCATTTTTACCTCGGACTCAAGAACGGTGCCATGAACGCGCTCGGCATGGCTGGCGGAGAGATGTATGCCTACCGCTGCACCCATGGTTCCAATCTGGATCTTGAAGATGATGTCTGGGACACCGAGGGAAACCACATATCGTTAGATAAGGATATCTATCCGAATTACGACATTATCCTGTGCATCTCCACTTTCTCTGCCACGGCTCCGCTCACGGCGAAGTGCCGCGAATACAGCTTCCGCGGCGCCACTATGCACGGCCTCAACGATATCATTCTCAACTCAGGACTAGCGGTGGATTACCAGCAGGTTTCTGCCGACGCCGAGCGTCTGCGGCTTGCCCTAACTAAAGCAGACTCAGTGGAGATAGATTTTGCGCTGGAAGATGGGCGCGTGCTCACCGCATGGCTCGGGCTTGGCGGGCAGGAGGCGCAAAAATCACACGGCCTTTGTCTGGGCAGGACTCCGGACATTGCCAATCTCCCGGCCGGGGAGGTCTACTTTGTGCCATGCGATGCACACGGCCAGTTCCCGATGAAATACGAGGACGGCACACTCGGGGTATTGGACGTGGAAAACCGCTGCATCGTGCGCTCCACTCTCATTGCCGGAAACCAAGCCACCATCGACACACACAACAAGCGCCTGAAGGACGACCCGATGACCGGCACGCTTGGAGAACTTGGGCTGGGCACACAGGTACTGCCTGTTTCCGGGGCGGATATTCAGGATGAGAAGGTGCTAGGCACCTGCCATCTGGCAACAGGCCGCGATGACCATCTCGGCGGCGACATCCTGCCAACCATGTTCAAAAAACACGAGAACTCGACACACGACGACATTCTATTCGCGCCGCACAAGACGCCTAATTTCAACATCCGCCAAGTGCGCATGAAGCGCGGGGCGCAGGAGGAGATCCTCATCGAGAACTTCCGACCATCACGTTATCTGATGGACGCCCTGCTAGCAGGACGCTGAACGAGAGAGCGGCAGAACGCTGTCCGCTAGAAAACATCACTGGGTGCAGGGCATGAAGGTTTTTCCAGTTAGGACTGCGCGGGCCTCGCCGACAAGGAAGAGTGAGCCAGCCACGAGCACGGGCATGCCGTGGCCACACGCAGCAGCATAGGCCGCCTGGAAATCATCAAAGAGCTCATGCGGCGGAGCGTCCGCTGGGAGACAGTCCGCCAAGTCACGGGGCGGCGTAGCTCGCGGCGTGGCCACTGGGCAGATGAAAATCCGGGATGCAAGAGGTGCTAGAATAGCTAAAACCCCTGCAATGTCCTTGGCGGCCACGGCACTGAAGACGAGCGCGGCTTTCCTCCCGGCAAACACGGAGTTCCATGTCTCCGCGAGGACCTTCGCGGCGTGGGGGTTGTGGGCACCGTCGAGTATCACCCCGGGCAGGATCTCCTCGAAGCGCCCGGGCCAGGAAAGATTGGACAGGCCATGGCGGACGGTGTCGGAATTGAGAGGCAGCTTGGCACGATGAAGCGCGGCCACAGCCAGTGCGGCGTTCCAGCGCTGGTGTTCACCGGCGAGTGCGACCGAATACCCTAACAAGGGCTCACTGACAAACTCCAGCAACGCGCGGATTTCGTTGGCCTCTTTTTCGAGGACGAATGCCGCCGCGGGTTCCTGCGGCGCACAAACAGCGGGTTTCCCAGCTACAAAGATTCCGGCCTTTTCCGCAGCGATTTCTTCCAGTGTTTCGCCCAGCCATTGCATGTGATCCAACCCTATAGGGGTGATCACGCAAACATCCGCAGGCACGGCGGTGGTGGCATCGAACCTGCCTCCCATGCCGGTTTCCAGAATGATAATTTCGCACTCACGCTCGCGGAACCAGCGCATGGCCAAGGCCAGCGTGATTTCAAAAAACGTGGGGTGCAGGTCCATCCGCCCGCAGATTTCGCGCAAGGCGGTGAGCTTGGCGGCGCAGATATCCTCCGGGATTTCCTCGCCGGAGACCTTGATGCGCTCGCGGTAATCTATCAGGTGCGGAGAGGTGAATAAGCCGGTGCGCATGCCGCAGGCGCGGGAGATGCCATCCATCATTGCGCAGGTGCTGCCCTTGCCGTTGGTTCCAGCCACGTGGATCACGCGGGTGCCGTGCGCAGGATAGGCCAAAAACTCCCGCAGCAGAAAGCGCGGACCCTCAAGCCCGAGCTTGATCCCAAACATCTGGGTGGAAAACAACCAGTCGATGGCCTCGCGGTAGTTCATCTTGACGCCGCATGCATCACCCGGATTCGGCTTTCTGCCAAGCAGGGATTTTGCGGTGGGCACGGAGCCCGGGCTTCCATGCCGATACGGTCAGCGTCTGGCGGTGAGACCCAGGTGGGTCGGGCTGAATCAACAACTGCTTGCATTTCGAATTTAAAATAGGTTTGACCGGCTTCAAACAACCTCTTCATGCGCGTGTTGATTTCTGAGGGAAGAAGTTTTTCCGGCTCATTATTCTACTCTGTTGGATTTCTTCCTGGATAACTTCATCATCAAACCTAACGTAAAAAGCAAGGCCAGAGTTAACATACTTGATTTCAAAAAACTCAATTTAATTACACCCATAAGAAACGAGTTCAGTGACACAACAAGCAAGACCTCAAATAGACCACATACTCGCGGATTAAAAATTGATGGCTTCATGGGGATGTTGATTTCTGAGAAAGGTGATTTTGCTGGTCCGTGTTTTATTTCTGCCAGACTTCGAACGACGTGTCAAGATGGAAACCGAGGCCATGACTGATAGCCAGTTCCGAGCCCACACCACTTCAGCGCAGCATCAGCGTTCGATAGTAGTACGGCTTGTTAAACGGTTCCTCGCCCTTGGGTGCCAGGGTCAGGCCAACCTTGCGGCCTTTGCCATCGTTGTCATTGATAAGAATGGAGAAACCCAGAGTGGTTCCAGCCTCCCAGGTGACCCGCGGCAGGCACTTGGAGGGAAATCTAATCTGATAGACCGTATGGTGCTGCTGGCGCGCGATGGAGGTGATTACATCCGGATCGAGCCCTGTCGTCCGGTTTGCCGCACCGAGATAGCGACCGTCTATCCCCTTCTCGACGATGGCCATGGGTTTACCGTTGGTCAGGCTGATATGATAACTCACGTCATCACCATCGGGAAGCGCAGTAGGTCCTTCGGCATTGTTTTTTTGATCAATGTAAACCTGCAAGGAGTCGGCGTTAAAATCCCCGAGGGTGGTCGGGAAAACCGCCACATCGTCGGTGACATCCACCGCCAGTGTCAGCCCGTCCTTGTCCCACCCCAGAGCCAAGCGTGCGGACAAGTCTGCTGCTCCTGTGTGTGGAAGTGCAGGCGAAAAATCAGTCGAGAGGCAATCCTCACCGAGGGGAATCCAGTTTTTCCACTGGGTCAACTCCCCACCAATGGTAGGATGATCGGTGCGGGCCGCAAAGAGCGGAGAGAGTCGTAGCTCCTTGCGGGTGAACTTGTCCTGGCCTGAAGTTATAGCCGTCAGTGAATATTCGCTCATTAGCTTGATAGAGACCTGACCGTCAAAAGCCACGGTCATCGAAGCTCCACCGGTCAGCGGAGCGAAGGCCACCGTATCGGAGGCAAACTTCCAGTCTGCCGGATAGTCGCGCAGAGTCACCTTACCCTCGGTCGGTTGGTTCATCCGGTTAGTGAGCACTACTCCCAGGCGTCCATCGGGGAGTAATGTCAGCTTCATGCCGAACGGGTCGCCCAACCCATTGATCGTCGCCTGGGCCAGCAGCTTCTGGGCTTGCTCGACCGATGTATCCTTCGGCAGGCGGACGTAAACCGGCGTAATCTGCAACGGCAGCCCTTCGCGGCTCAACACCTCTGCCGGAATGGGGTTGCCATTCATGTCAAATGCGGTGATCGGAGTATTATTGTTGAGCTTCATGTGCCCGTTGAACTCTGGCAGCAGAGTATACATCGCGAGCAGTGGACCGCCCTCAGCCTTGGGAAAGAAAAAGGCGCGCGAATCGCCACCTGAGCGAAGCGGTTGACCCGGCCCGGCATTATTGAACATGCGCGTCGCCGCATTATAGCCACCATAGACGGAGTAGATGAAGTGGCTGTCATTGCCACCATAGACGAGCAGGTTGCTGCCGGGGCAAAAACAACACCATGGTACTTCGGCTGCGGCGTGGTGGATATAATTCTGAATAATGCGACCGGTGGCCCACAGCTCGTCCTTTTCCCCGACGATATAACGGCGCTTCACCTCTTCATCATGGTTGTGAAAACCGAACAGATTGGCTGAGTAGTATTGCTCGCTATTGAGCATAGGGCCAGTGAACCCCTGCTCCTTCAACAAGGATTTCATTTTCATTAGATCAGCATAGGTGTCTGGCATGTCCGGCGCGTCGCGGTAGGCATGCCAGGCAAAGATGTCCATGGATTTACCAGCGCCGAGTTGCATGGCGGCACGCAGGTAGTCGTAGTCCGCCCCCGCCAAGGCGAACCCCACCACTTGGAGCGATGGGTCAATCCCCTTGATGGTCTCGTAAGCTGTGCGCAAGAGCGGGACATACTTTTCTGCCTTCATCGAGCGCTCTCCACTGGGCTGGCTCCAGATGTTGACCTCGTTGAGGATTTCCCAGTAACGCAGGCTGCCCTTCATCGGCTGCACCACTGACTTGACGAACGCGGCCCATTCTTGGAGCACTGCTTCCGAAGGTTTGTCCTGCCCTTCCAACGCCTTGTGCAGTGATCGAGGCAGATCCAGATTGCCGATGATGGTCTTTATGCCATAATCCGTCTGGAGCTTCAGTTGGTCTTGAAATGCAGATCGATAGCTGGCATCTGTCAGTAAATCAGTGGCCAGGAACAGACGATTCATCCGCGCGCCCATCTGTTGGAATAAGGGCACATTGAGAGCATCTTCCCACAGCGGCATCGATGACTCGTAACAAACGCCAAAGATCGGCAAACCACCGGGTGAGCGTGGACATTCTGCCGCTGCTGTCACAGCGTAGCGTGATTCAGCCCTGCCTAGCAGTTTTCCCGCACCATCCACAGCCATCAACTCCAGCCCGAACACGCCCAACTGCTGGGACCGCAGTCCTTTCAACAGAATCGATTCACCCTGGCCAACAGGGACTGACAGCGTCAGGCGTTGGACTTCCCGCCCCCAGACATCCTTGACCCGAACGCCGAGTTTCGCCGGGTGCGGGGTGCCGGGCCGGACCAGCACTCTGGCGTTCAGACCGGTGATCTCCTCGCCAGGCGCAAAAACATTCCGGGTCCCCAGCACCCCGACCATCACCGGCGGCGATTCGTAGGCCGTGAGCGTCCCCTCCTCCACTTGCAACCGATCAACTAAAAGACAGGCCATCGCTGTATCGATGCGCACGTATGCCTTTTTCTGGTTGCTGGGCTTATCCCAAGTGATCGTCATCGAGCAGCGCTGCCACTGGTCGGTGGGAATATTCTCAAACCCCTTGGAGTATATCTGCCAGCCCGGATCCAGAAAATGCAGCGTGGCTGAAGTCCCTGGCTTGGTGGCCTTGAAATAGCCCGAGATGGTGTAGGATTTGCCGGGCACGATAGGAATGCATGCACTGACAAGGCAGTTCCGTGGAGCCACTAGCATGGCATCCCCACCATCCACCCCGGCTCCCGGCATGATGCGGCTAGATTCGCTGCGAATCTGCCTGACAGCATCCACGGGCGCATTGTCCGGCATATAGTAGTCAAACATCCAGCCATTGAGACCCAGCTCCATGTCCGGATTAGGTAACAGATTTTTCGAGCCACTCACTGTGAGGGGCACCTCTACCTGTTTGTTAGTCCACTTCAGCGAGGTGCCCGCGACATTTGCCTTACCATTGCCTTGAATGTCGATGCGCGGTGAGAAATAAATCGCGGTGGAAGCATTCGGCACCTCCGTTTCCAGCACATGTTTCTGCCAACTCGACGAGAGCGGGACATTGATTGACTTGATCCACTTGTAGTCAGCGCTGATCAGGTAAAGAACCATCGTCATCTGGGCGTCATCGCTGCGCCCCCAAACCGTGAAGGTCAATCGCCCCGTGCCAGGCATCGGCAGCTTGAGCCCTTGAACCGTGCGCCCCTCCTTCTGGTTCGCGCTGGTGATGCGCAGTGTCTGCTCTCCGGTTTGGAAACTCTTATCAGCCACCAAACCGTAATCCCCCTTTCTTCCGAAAAAATCCCACCCCCAAGATGCAGGCAACTCCCCTACTTTACCGAGGGACAAATCCGGATTTCCCAACAACTCTTTATTGTCGGGCATCGCGTACGCGACCCGTTTCAGGTTACGCAGTTGAACCTCTCCGGCGCCAGACACAAGCGTGCCCGTCTGATCACCGATGATGTGCAGCGCGTATTTCGCTCCGGCCTCAGAAACCTGATAGAACAGACGGAAGGGAATCCAACTTGAGGCCGCCTGAAAGGATTGTCGCGGCGATGCTTTCGGACCATCGATATCCAGCATGAACGCACCCAGCGGGTCCATCCCTGAGGTCCGGTATTCACCGCACAACACATGCCACCCCACCGCGTCACCCGTCGGCAACTCCACATAGGCATCAAGAGTTACCCCTGGCTTGAGAATGGCCGCAAGGCTTCTGCCATCGGCAGAGCAGGTGGCGTTGCTGCACTTGTCCGGGGCGAAAAACACCGTCTCTGGCTCGTCTGCAAAGGCACGCCGGCCAAACAACAGGCTGCTGGCAAGCAATACATACAGGATCAGGCGGCAAAGATGGCGGCAGAAAGCGTGTGCCAGAGGAAACCGAGGCACCTTACGGTGATTGGGAACAGGAGGGTCTGGCGTCATCTGATCGCAACGTTACGCGTTTTTTCCACTATCTGTATCAATTTGTCTATGTGCCTCGCGGATTCGCAGGTGAGGCTTCGAGCTTGCTCATCCCCGGGGAATTCCGCCATCTGGCAACAGAGGTTTTCAGAGTGGCTTTGTAGTGGCGGTCGGGTGTGGTGCCTTCACGTCATCGAACACGGCCAGCAGCGCGTGGTAGTTATCGACCAGCAAACCCTCGTAACCATGACACCTGCCCTGCCAGTCGCGCCAATCGCGCGTCATTCCGTTAGTTCCAAATCCTTGGAAACTATCCGCCGCATAGCCGGCCAGCAACGGATAAAAAATCCTGCGGGCGTCCTCCACCCGGCCGAGTTGATAGAGCGCCTTGACGGTGTAGTAAACCCAACAACCTGTCGCCCCGCCGTTTTCATAGAACTGGAAGCCATCGCTGCCGTCGTCTAGCCTGGGCTCGCCATACTTTTCTGGCGGGGTGTTCTGATGGACATAATCGCCTTTTTTGACCGGCACCAGATTACCTGGTAAGCCGAGATCAAACTTCTGATAACCCACGGTCTTCATCTTCGCCAGCATCCGATCCATGACTGCATTCGCCATCGGCACGTCTAGCAAACCATAGGTGATGGCAGCACCCTGCACAAAGGTGAACCAGTAGTCGTGCAATTGGCCGTCCGCACTCTTCCATCCGGCGAGCACACCGGTCGCGGGATTCAGGAAGTTCCGTGCGTATGCCGCCCTGAGCTGCGCTGCTTTTTCTGTGAAAAAACGAGCGTCATCCGGATGCTGCATCTCTCCAGCCAATCCCGCTAACATGGTTGCCGCCCTGTAGGCCAACGCGTTGGCATAAGCGTCTTCGTGGCCGAAGTTAATGGTGTCCCACCAGTTGGAGGGCCGCTTATCTGCCCGAGGCCTGTCACCGAAATTACCGGTGGCGGGATACTCAACAAGTCCATTCCCATCATGATCCGTGGCGAACATTTCTCGGCCCCAGATGGCTAGTTTGGCATAGTGCGCTTCAGCCCACTTCCGGTCAGATGTCCCACTCACGTAGGTGCATGCGGCGATGAGCAATGACGGCAAGGTGTCCGCCGAGGTCCACGGAGTCCCCCATGGCGCAACATCAGCAGTGGTAGGTTCACTCCCGTAACCAGCCTGCCCGTAGCCCTTCTTGCCTGACAGATATTGGTCAAGCGTCATGCGCACCAAGTCCATACAAGTGAGCCCTTCGGCCAGTGGCGGCGCATGCAGAGCGAGATCGGAATACTCGAACAAAGTGAACGAGCAGGCGTCGCTGGATGAATTATTAGCAAGCATCTGCAGCCGCGGATTAACCTGGAATATGCTGAGAAAATCCCTCCGGAACCCATCGTAACGCGCATCGTGCTCTATGCCCACCAACTTTGGATAGATAGCCACCACTTCAAGCCGGTATTCCACCCGCACTTGCTGCGCCGTGGCAGACGGGAAGGCGACGCGCACAAAGGCCTTCGGCACTTTCCCACGACGGGCATCATAATCGAGCATCGCGCCAGAGGTATTGGAAGTGACTCGCAGTGACCCCATCCCTGGCAAATGCATCACACAGGGCAAGCTCATCCGGTGCTCGCCGGGTTTCATTATGCCTAACAGTGTGGCATGGTTGGCTTTCTGATCGAAGGTGAGCAGAAATGGTTCCACCTCCTCACCCGCGACGTAATCAGAGCGCAAAGTGATCGTCCTCTCGTCGCAGGTCACCCGCCATGCGGGCTTGCCGTGCAGCGTGTATTGAAACTGCTCCTGCAGTTGCAAGCCCGGCACGCCATGGGCGTCTTCCTCTACCAGCACCGGATTGCCTGCCAACTTCCCCTGCCCTAGTGAATCCACCGCAAAGCGGGTGAACGCCGGTCTCGATGCCGACAAAACGATACCAAGATGTTTGGAATGGTAGTCAGAGCGAGGAGCCTCCACTGCCCCGCCTGGATCGCCAGCGCGCAGGTTGCCGGGGGAAACCAAGAGCATACCAGCTAGAACGGATCTTATAATTGGGATTCGTCCTCGCGGCATAGCAAGTGGAGGATTTACGGAAGCTTTAATGTTAGATATTAAGTTGGTTTTTAATCTCTTACTTTGAAAAAGGCGGCGCTGCATCCACAACACAACGGAAACCAAGCATGGCCGACCGGTCTTTCGATGGGGCTATGAGCAGGTATTTTTGATGCTGGTCGAGGCGCGTGTTCTGCGGGAAGTACCAGCTTGAGCCACTGGGCCGGTAATAGCTGCCACCACGAAGCACTGCCGCACGTGTATGTGCGTCCACATATTCATCGGTCCACTGCCAGACATTGCCGACGAGGTCCATAGCGCCGCAAGGACTGGCCCCCCTGGGATAGGCCTCGACATCGGTGGGAGGGCGCAACTCGCGCCCGGCCTCCGGCATGGGCAGCGCGGAGGGATCGGGCTCCATGCCCCACGGATAGAGCCGGCCGTCGTTGCCCTGCGCGGCGTATTGCCATTCCCACTCGTGGGGCAGGCGCTTGCCGGCCCAAGCGGCGTATGCGCGGGCGTCTTCCAGTGATACCCAGGTGACCGGTTTGGAGTCCCAGTCTTTCGGATAGATTCCAGACTGCCAGTCCTTGAGGAAATTATGGTCATCCTTAGGCTTGTAAGCCGAGGCATCGAGAAACTGTTTGAACCGGGCATTGGTGACCGGGTATTTGTCGATGTAGAAATCCTGCAGGTCGATATCCTTCTCGTGCTTACGCTGCGGCTGAGTCTCCCATGCGTATTGGAAATCGATGCCCGGGTCATACCCTTCGATCTCGACGCCTGAAACCTTGAAATGATACTTGCCGCCGCAGACCAGGACCATGTCTGCCGGGGCTTCCTTGGCTGGCGCGGTGAGTGGAATATCGATGATCGTCTGCGGCAGGCTCTTCCATTCCGCCGATAGATCCGCAAGGAGGGTCTTAGCCCGCTCGCGCATTTTGGGAAGCAGCGCATTGAATATGTGAGAATGCGGTTCACCCTTGGCGACCAGGATCGCCCCGTAGCCGTGCCGCTCGATCTCGAAGCTGATAGTAGCCTCGGGCCCGGCAGTGGGCGTAAGCTCGACGCCATGCCACAAGTCATAGACATGCGTGGTGGCAGTCACAGGCACCTTGAGTTGCGGGCCTGCCGCATCGTTGGCACTGCGGTTGACCAGTAGCCAAAGCGACAGACCGCCCACCGGGAAGCGGCTGGCATAGACACCGGCGGAAGCCTGCAAGGTGGGAAAATGCGGCTGCCACTCCGCGCTGGTCAGCAACTCAGGCACAGCCCGCTCTATCATGGCGATGCGGCGGATGGCCTCCGCGTCGCGCGGCGTGAACTGGTTCCAGATGCCCCACACGTTTTCCCAGCTTTCATAACCCACGCCGTTGAAGAAAGCCGACTGCAGGCCATCGGCGCGGTCCTTCGCCCAGCGCTCGCAGACGTTGACCATATGCTGCGGCTCTAACCATTTATATTTACTTACCACCGGGACGGGCTGGTATTTCCAATAGCCCCAGCTCATGTTGTTCCATGCGACCATCCCGTCATCTTTCAGTGTGTTTTCTGGCTCGAGGACCAGCGGGTGTCCGGAATCGTCGGACGTTTGGCGGAACTCTCGGCCTATGCCGCTCATCGTGTCGCCGTTGATACCGTCGGCACCTATGGCCTTCATGTCGCGTGCGACCGCCTCATGCAGCGGCACTCCCTCCGGCCGCGATCCCACATCCCATGGCATGACCGGAAACAACACGCGCACACCCCGGCGATGGAAATCTGCGACCATTTGCCGCAGCCCCGGCAGGCCGCCGGGCATGTCGTGTAAGAGGTCATGTTGATTGCGGTTATCGATGCCGATGTTAGGATAGACAGGCCAGATGAGTACCGAATCGATGCCGCCATAGCGCGTGTCCAGATCCTCCAGATACTTATCAACCGTGTACTTGGCCACCACGGGATCGTAAAGATAACGATCCTCCACCATCACTTGTGGCTGGATGAAACTGCGTTGTGTCCAAGCCAGTTCGGGCCGCTCGTATTGGGAGGCATCGTAGTGAATGTCCGCCCGGCGTTTCACTCGCCACTCTTGCATGGCATGGAGCCACGCCGCATTGTCCTCATTGGCAGCCGGCCCGTGGATGATTTCTTCGGGTGTTTGCAGTTCAATGTCTTGCCCCTGTGAGAACACGGGGAGCAGGCACAACAGTCCGACGCTGAGTTGCTGCAGTCGAGAAACCCACATGTCTAGGCGCATAATTGGGTTACGTTTGTGCAGCCAGCATTTTGTCAGTTTCTTGACACTTTTGGCGGGTCATTGAGAAAGCAGGAGACCGGGGTGCGTCCCGCAACCGTAGATTTCCTATCAGAAAACAGGGAATTCATTCGTCGGCAATACCCACAGGAAAACTTAGTCATCGATATGCTCCTGCTATGGACCGCTTGCCAATAGTTCCGCCCGAAATGGGACCGTTGGGATGGGAATTCTTGCCGCTGCGCGGGGTCTGAGCTCCGATTCCGACCTTTGTGGCAATCTCTTTTGGGAACCGGTCTAGACAGCCTGTAAAAAAGTGGCTAAATCCCGATGAGTTGAAGCGGTTCTTCAAATCAGAAATCGGGGCGGCTGTGGTCTGGGTGTTCTGCACCCTGGTGCTGGCCGCTGTGTTATCACCATGGGTTTACCAAGGTGGGCAGCATCTGGCAGAGATGACTAAAACCGGAGCCCCGCCCAGAGTGCTGAAATGGCTGGGCGAAGCGTGCGGACGTTCTCAGTTCCCACGGTTTTTCGACAGGACTCTGATGTTTTCGGCACTGGTGCTTCTGCCCCCACTACTACGCAGACTCAGGGAGCTGCGCGCCGCAAGTGGAGTGGGTCAAGAGAACCCTGACCGCTGGTTTACCTGGAAGTCCTCCGTAGCCCAGATAGCTATCGGCTGTGTCATCGCGGGAAGCCTGATGTGGGGGATAGGGATGATCGTGGAAATGCTGGGAGCCTTCACCACAAGTGACGAACCACCCGCATGGAGGGAGGCACTACCCCCTATCCTGCTGTCAGCTGCTGCTGCATCTCTCGTGGAAGAGTGGTTGTTCCGTGGAATTCTGTTGGGCATGTGGCTGCGCTCCTCGCGACCGCGCACGGCCTGTCTGGGAATCTCGCTGTTGTTCGCGTTCCTGCATTTTCTCCACCCGCCTGCCGGGCGGGTCATTGAGGACCCCGGAAGCGCGCACGCCGGTTTCGATCTGCTAGGATGCATTCTGCTGCATTTCGGTAATCCGCTTTTCCTGGTGACGGATTTCGCCACGCTATTCGGAGCGGGATTGATCCTGGCGTGGGCGCGGGTAAGGACTGGAGCCTTGTGGTTTTCCATTGGTCTGCACGCCGGGTGGATTCTGGCATTCAAGGGCTTCCAGCTTTTCTATGATAAAGTTCCCGGTCACCCGCTGAGTCCATGGGGCGTGGGGGACAACCTGCGTTCGGGGCTGCTGCCGCTATGCGCGCTCGGGCTGACCGCTCTGGCCTGTCATTTCGCACTGCGCCGCTTTCCGGCCGGAAATGTGATTAACCGCGCATCACGGTGACTACCACCACCTCACTGAAACCGGCGCTGCGGAGGACTTTCGCGCATTCGTTCACCGTGGAGCCGGTAGTTAGAACATCATCGACCAATACCGCTCCCTCGGGAGCGGATTCGATCCAGCGTTGACCTTGGCGAGTGACCACAAACGCGCCGCGGAGATTGGCCAGGCGTTCTTTGCGGCTGAGTTGGGTCTGAGTATCGGTCCGGCGGATTCGGCGCAAGGCATTGAGCACAGGCAATCCGGTGCGAGCCGCGAGTATCCGTGAGATTTCCGCAGACTGGTTGAAATGGCGGTGCCGCAGACGCGAGCGGTGTAGCGGCACAGGCACCAAGGGCCACTTTTCTGCCAGTGCTGGAGCCAGTCGTCGGTCGGCGAAGGCTTCGCTGGCCAGATGGCCAAGCTCGCGGGCCAAATGGATCTGCCGGCCGTACTTCAGCCGGTGAATCAAGCCGAGTGTGCCTTCGTCATGCGCCAGCGCCGGCCGAGCGAAAGCGAAGGAAAATTTCAGATCCTGGCAGTTAGGGCAGGAGAATGGGCCGTCTATCTTGCCTTGGAACATCTCGCCGCACATTCCGCAAAATGGCTCCTCCAGTCGGGGCAAATCCATGCTGCAGTTATCACAGAGTGCGCGGCCGTGCGTGAGGCCAACACCACAAAGCGCGCATGCCTGTGGATAAATCAAGTCGAGAATCTGGACACCCAACCGTTTCCAGAAGGATGAATCATGAGGGTCCGGCATCGGAGACATCTGGGTTAGATGTTAGGTAGTGCGCCAGCACCCCAGTGATAAAGATAGCGGCCAGGGGAACCCATTCCTGCCCGCCCACAATAATGGTCAGGGGCGAATGGCCTGCGCCCTGCGGGTAGTATGCCACGCTCAGTCTTGCCAGCATGAGAAGGGAAAAGAGCCATCCGCATTGGAGGCCTATGGGTAGCCACAAAGTGCCAGTGCGCAGGCGCGCATGGGCCAGTACTCCGCCCAGCACTATGAGGGGCAGGAATACCCCGCACAGATAATGCACATCCGCAAAACGCTTCATCAGCCAGCCTAACAATTCAAATCCAGCCCCTGCCGCCTCTGGATCGGCAACCTTCATGCCCGCTGTCTGAAACACGGAAAGCACCAGCGCGAAAAATACCGCAGACATCGCAAGCACCACCGTGGGGCGCATCACACGCCGGAAAACCCCCAACACGATGCCCCTAAAAAAAACCTCCATCACCACGGCGACAATCAAAGACCGCCTCAGAATGTGCCGCATGAGCGGCCCGCCAATATGGAGCGGCAGCATGCAATCCCCCTTCAACACCCACACTATGCCCGGCGCGAGCAACAGCCCCGTGACCAACAGAAACCCGGCAGCGCATTGCCATGGCCCCCACCATCTGCCGATCCGGAACCGGCCTTGGGATGGATCATCCGCCCATGCCTGGCCATGCACCGCATGAATCCACTCCAGCCATGGGAATAAAAACAGACCTGCCACCACCAACACGCCCACCTTGAAAAACTCCGGAAAATCCGCCCCCCGACAATATGCCGCAAGCAAGCGCAGCGGACCGTTCAGGACCTTGGACGCCTCCACTTCCGCCAGCGCATTGCCTGCGCCATAGAGCAATGGCGCTAACCCGGCACCCAGCGCCACCGAAGCCGTGGCATAGAGCCACACCTTCCAAACGTCGCCACGTGCCGCAGTGCGCATGGAGGCACCCTGCCAAACCCCCGTCTCAATGGAAAGCCCAGCTTGCGTTTTTCATTGTGGCGGGTCCGGTCTGGCGGTTATGATCGCCCCATGATCCGTACCGAGCCGGTTGGTCACATCCGCAGTCAATGGGGCGAATCCCCAGTCTGGTGGCAGGGTGCCCTGTATTACGTCGATATCCGGGGACAGAAGGTCCACCGCTATGATCCCGCTGATGGCTCGGAGCGCTCATGGGACATCGGCCAGCGAGTGGGCACTGTGGTGCCGCGCGAGAGCGGTGGACTCGTCATAGCCGGGGATCACGGTTTCTTTTTCCTCGATGAGGAAACGGGTGCTCTCACCCCCATAGCCGATCCGGAGGCAGACAAACCCGACAATCGATTCAACGACGGCAAATGCTCACCCGATGGCCGGTTTTTCGCCGGCACCATCAGCATGGTGAGGAAAACCGGTGATGCAAAACTCTACCGCCTTGATCCCGACCTCTCGGTCCACGAAGCATTCGGCCCTGTCACCACATCCAACGGCATCGTGTGGTCTGCCGATGGGAAGACCGTCTATTACATCGACACCCCGCGCCGCGAGGTGCTCGCCTTCGACTACGAGGACGGCCACCTGCGCAATCTGCGCAGCGTGATAGCCACCGGCCACATCGACGCCTCGCCTGACGGCATGGCCATCGATGCCAATGGCCATCTCTGGATAGCCTTCTGTCATGGCGGCTGCGTCTCATGTTTTGATCCGTCCAATGGCAACGAGCTGCACCGCATCGCCCTGCCCTGTCTGGAAACCACCGCTTGCGCCTTCGGCGGCCCAGATCTATCCGACTTATTCGTTACCACTGGCGTCCGCGATGCCGCCAAGGAAGAACACGCCGGACGTCTCTTCGTCATCTGCGGCCTCAAGGTCAACGGTCTGCCCTCCAACGCGTTCGCGGGGTGAGGTCGCGCGGGACTATCAGTCAGGCAGACGCAGCAAAGGGGCAGACATCAGTCGCCATAACTTTCCTTAACGGAGTTCCGCATCAGGACTATAAAGGTGAAGACACCCAGCGCCGTGCCAATAGGGAACTGGGCGCAGTTGATTCCGGCCACGATCAGGGAGAAAATGCGGTGCTGTCTTTTCCGGAGGAACAGGGCGGACAGCAGATTGGAGACACCTCCGGCAACGAGCAGCACGCCCATGCCCAGATAGATCCACCGGAATAAATCGAAAAACAGCACTGGTGACGGACCACCGCCCTTATGGTTTTTCCATATCTCGGGATTGGTCATGATAGCATGCATTATCGTGTAGTGCAGCAGGACAAACCCGAGCCCCAGAACAGCGAAGCCGGCAACGATGTAATGGAAGACTACCAACAACTTCAGGTGGTCGGTATCAGTCTGTTGCTGAATATCCGGGATAGCGGGCGGAGCGGTCATGGGCTTATAATCGTTAATGACATTTCAGCGGATGTGGGGAGCCGTGTCAAGCCCGGAGGCAGGCTGGAGCGGGTTTCCACCGCCCTTATTCCGTCACTGTTCTTTCTAGCAGATTTGTCGTGGGAAGCATGCAGGATTCTTCCCTGCCGAACCAGCGGTATCGGTGGCGGGCAACGAAGTGATAGAGCGCGTCACGCTGGCCATGTGGCACAGCCTTGAGGACCAGGGCGATTTTCCACCACCCCCCAAGGGCTCGGGCGATTTCAAGCACGGCATCGCCAGCCATGAACGCGCCGGCAGGCGTTAGGAAAAGAACGGCTGCAGGAGCCTCCGGATCTAGGCCATAACAGGCGCAGAGGGAGTGGCCCAACGGGCTCTGGATGGACGCAAACCTGATCCGGCCCGCACGATCATGACGCAGGATGAAGCGCACGCTGGCATTGCAGAGATGGCAGACGCCATCAAAGAGCATCAGGTGATCGAGGGCAGGTTCGTAGCGGGACACTGGGGTTGGATCTTGCCACTAACCCCTCATCATCAGTGCGCGTGGGAAGCAGCGGCGACGCCAGCCGCAACAGCAACACCGACGATGGAAACCAGAGAGATCACAATCATGATGATCGTCAGGATTCCCACGAATTTCCAGAAGGATCGTTGCTGGTTGAGCGCGGCGACAAGATCTGCCTCACTTCCCGTTTGGAGCAAGGAGCCAATGGCGCTAGCGTATTTCCAAAGTTTTACACCGGCATAGATATAGCCGAACGCGAGAACCACATAGATTGCGCCAAGGCCGGCAAAGCCGAAAATGCCGAAGGCGGGATTACTCTGGGTTGCTTTTGACATGTCGGCTGTGTTCATGGCAAAGCCTGCAAAGAACATGCCAAGGGCAGCCAGCAATGTGAATCCCGCCCCGATGAATGTCATGATCGATATGAACATCACCCACGGTTTGGTCGCTGCAAGTTGCTGCACGGCAGCGACGGAAACCAAACCCGGAGGAAAAGAACTTTCTCCTCCGTATGGAATGGTCGTGGGCGTGGCATAGGGATCTGTAATCATAATGTTGGATGATTATTGCTAGCAATGCGGGGGCATGACAAGAGCAATCCCCGCAAGCTGCCAAATCGTCACTCACGCGCCCGGCTATCGATCACTATCGTGACAGGTCCGTCATTAATGAGTGAGATCTTCATGTCCGCGCCGAACACGCCGCGCATCACAGGTTTGGCTATTTCCTGCTCCATGGCGGCACAAAACGCCTCATACAGCGGCTCGGAATGCGCCGGGGCCGCTGCGCGGATGAAGGAAGGCCGGTTGCCTTTCTTGGTGGCCGCATGCAACGTGAACTGACTCACCACCATCACATCTCCACCAGTTTCAAGCACCGACAGGTTCATTTTCCCCTCCCCGTCCTGAAAGATCCGCATCTTTGCGATCTTGGCGGTCAGCCATTCCACATCCGAATCATCATCCACCTCCTCCACACCCAAGAGGATTAATAGGCCGGAGCCGCTGCGGCTGACGAGCTGCCCGTCAATGACCACCGCCGCTTCCAGCACGCGTTGGATCACGGCTCTCATGGGGTTATTTAGAAAATGAAACAGCGGAATGCCGCGCAACACACCGTGCAAAGGCACCGGAAATCCGGTGAACTGCGGACATCAGCAAGAAGCCGTAGCGCACACGCATAACGGCAGCAAAAACTTCCGCAGTCAAGATCACTATCCGATCAAACACAGGCGAGAAGGAAGGCAAAGGCTTTGCCGCCCTCAAACAGGTGCGGACGGAGAACAACGGGCGAGCGCAGCGGATGATTCTCTCATCTGCCCTGATCAGGTGATGTGCCAGCAGGCTTTGAGGCTGGCGAGGATACCTTTGATTTAATCGACGCGCTTTTTGTTTTTGCGTTCGAAACAGGTGGCGAGGATTTCCGGTGTGCGACACCTCATGGTGCCTGGCGATGTGGACGGTTTTCGTGGACGACGAGGATCGGGGATTCTTGTCTCGCTTGGCAGCTGCCTGCAGCAAGTTACATTCACGCGAAACAAGTCATTTTCGCTTGTAGCCAAACATGCTCCCAATAAATTTCCCTCAGCTCATGCCGGAAACACCATTCTCTCCCGCTCAACTGGCTCTCGAACAAACGGGACTCGAATTCTTGCGGATTGGAAAATTCCGCAAAGCACGGGACGCCTTCAAGTCCCTAAACAAATTGCATCCGTCACGCGCCCTCCCTCTGCTCATCGAGGCAAACCTCGGACTTGCCAATGAAATGATGTCCAAGGGCCTAGTCAGCGAAGCCAATCAAGTCCTCGCCTATTTGAAAACCATCGCTCCAGCGTCCTGTAACCTCACTCTCACCGCTGTCCCCAAAGATGTATCCCGCGACGCATGGTCCGCCATGGTTCCCCTCGCCGCACAACGGCTGGCCACCGCCACCGAGCCCGATGGAGCCATCCGCGCCGCGGACGAAATGATTCTAGGTGCCACCTCACCAGATCATCCGGGCCATCCGGATGCCGAAGCCATCCTCACTGCTTTAGAACTCGGCTACGGCTCCGCAACCACCGCGCGCACTGCGGAATTACTGCGCACCGTGCCTCGCTCGTCGCCTTTCAGCCATTGGGTGTTTTTCTTCAAGGGCATGACGGCCCTCGAAGCGGGAGACCATGCCCGCGCCGCCGACTGCTTCCGCCGGGTGCCGGGAAATTCCCTGTTGTATTCCTCCATGCCCGCGCTTCTAACCATCTGCGGTGCCGCCGCCACTGCACCACCGCCCGCCCCACGCACCGTGCAGGCCCTTTGCACCTGGGCCGGCCATCTGGAATTGGCCGAGTCGCTCCTCGTCGTCGAGTCGCTCTGGCGCAAGAAGCGACGCTCCAAGGCCTTCACCCTGCTAACGAAGAAGATCCCCGGCCTGTTCCGCTGGGGTGCCCGGGATTTGCGCGCGGATCTCACCCGGTTTCTAACCAGCGAGTTCATTCATGCTTATTTGGACGACACGGACTACTGCGATACCCTGCTTGATTACGTCTCCGTGAAATCACGAAACGTCGCCAAAGCGGCCGTGGACCAAACGTTTTTCGCCCTCGATTTCGCCGACTATGCAGGCTGCGCCCACAGCCATTTCCAGTGCGCACTCACCAAAATCGAAGGGATGTCCCCCGTCGCCCCGCTCAGCCCGGCCATGCTTTCGCGGATCTTCACTCATCTCGCCGAGGCCTACATCACCGCCATCAAAAAAGACCCCGGGGACATGTGCAGTCCTCCCAATGCGAAGAGAGCCCTCGAACACGCCATCAAATATGACCCGGACAACCTCCGCGCCTGGCTCATGCAATGCGACCTGCTGGCCATGGGCAAGGACACCTCCGCATATCACCGCTTCCTTGATAATCTATCAAAACGCTTCCCTACACAAAAGGAAGTCCTCATCCGCAATGGCGACTGCTGCAACGGTCGCAAGACCTACACCAAGGCACTCCGCAATTTCGAAAGCGCCGCGAAAATCGACTCCGTCGATCCCCGCATCACCCTAGGCATCCTCCGCGCCCACCTCGGCATGGCGGAGGATGCCTACAAAAAACGCAAGCCCTCCAGGGCCAACTGGGAACACATCGAGTCCCTCTCCTCCCCTGACAAGTCCTGCGCCGAATCCGCGCTCTGGCGCCTGCGCGTCCGCCGCATCGTCTTGGATGTCAGCTATGGCATAGCGGAGGAAGCCCTGGTCGCACTTGCCACAGCCACTTTGCCTCTCTCCCCGAGCGCATTTCTGTTGGAAACCGCGTGCCGTTTCGCTATGGCGCAATCCGGGCTGAGTTTCAAGCAGGCAACCCTTGATAAAATGTTCCCCTCCCACCCAGCCCCGGAATCCCTTACAGATTTCCTGGCCGTCATTGATGAGGTGAATGCTCTCGATAACAGTGCCCATTACGCCTCTGCCTACGGGATTGCCCGGCAAATATTCGTCCTTCATGAAACCCGGCTCCTCCAGTTCGTCGTCGAACGCAAGGACCTGACTTCGCTTCTCATCAAGATCTTCAACAACGCCAACCCGAACCTCACGCTTGCCTCCCCCGTCATCGAGAAGTGGTATCTCCATGACCCGACCGATCCGCTCCTACGCTTCCTGTGCATGACCTACCGATTCCCCTGGTTGCGGACTCCTCCTCGCTCCGATCTAAACGAGCTTGTGAACCAACTCCGTGATTCCCATGATCCCGATATCCTGCGTCTGCTCATGTTATTAGAAAATGACAGGCATCGCCCTCCTGCCGCGAGATATGGCGGAAAACGCCAGGAGAAAACACCCAAACTCGATCTCGATTACGACCCCCACGACGAAGGGCACGGTTATGGTGATGATGCCTACGACGATGACGACGATTTTGAAGATGACCTCGCCGCAAGCGATCAAGCCATGGGGAAAATGAGTCCCGCCAAGCTCTTTGCGACCCTCGGAAAAATGATGGACTACGTCGATTTCCCCGGTCCCGGCAATTTCAGCGATCCTCTTCCCTTCAGTCTGGCACCGCCCAAACCACCGCGTAAACCAACCCCTAAACAGCCCGGCCCCGATCCCCGCCAGACGTCCTTCGACGCTGAAATTATCCCGCCGCCCAAACAACCACCCCAGCCATGAACCCTTATCTCATCCTCGACGTCCCAGACGATGCAGATGACCAAGCCATCCGCAAGGCCTATCTCACCCAACTCCGCCGCCACTCGCCGGACACAGATCCCGCTGGCTTCGGCCGGGTCCAGACCGCCTATCAAAACATCAGGGACATCGACGCACGCTGCCGCTGGTGGTTCTTCGAACGCTCAGAATCCCCGGAATCCCCCGTCGCACTGCTAATCGAGCGAGAACAAACCCGCCCGCACACCGCCCGCCCCTGGACGGAACTCCGCTCCTTCCTCCGCCACTGCACCACCCTACGCTAAGCATGTCCACTCCTCCGCAACCCGAAGATTTCTCCTTCTTTCCCTGCCGGTCAGTCACCCCGCTGGATTCTTTTCTATCAAACTCCAATCTAACAAACTCATCTGACACACTAGACCCGGATGAGGAGGAACCCTTGGATGAAGATGAGGAAATCGAGGACGACTCCGACAAAGACGACTCCGACTTCACCGACTGGAAAGCCACTCTCCGCGAGGACTTCGAATCCTGGCTCGACACCCTCGAGGAAATCCCCGCCGAACTCAGCGCAGAACCTGACCCGGACGAAAACCCCGACCTCACCGCTGTCTTCGGGGATCTTTCCTCACTTGCCCTTGAAAGCCGCAAATCCAACCGCCGCACTGCCGAAGCATTCACCCAGTGGAACACCATCCTAACGGGTTTTCAGGATGATCTCAAACGCCTCCGCGAGCGCGAGCGCGTTATGTTGGAAAATCAGCCCCCGCCAGACCCCGTCCCCACCTCCATCGCCGCGTTTCTCGTCGATTTCCACGACCGTCTCACGCGTCTCGCCCAAGCACAGGCGCAATTGCCCGCCGCTAGGCTCGGCTTCTTCGGCGACGACACAGCTTGGAAAACCGCTTGGAAAAACCAACGTTCCGCACTCGATATCACCCTTTCCCACCTCCAGACCTTCCTCAAGGAACAAGGCTTCCAGCGCATCCACGCCCTCGGCCAGCCACTCGATCCCACCCGTATGGCCGTCATTGAGACCCGCCTTGCGCCTGACAAGATGCCCCACACGGTCATCGAGGAAACCGCCCCCGGCTGGATTCTCGGCCCCCGCGTCCTCCGCCCTGCCCAGGTCGTCGTTTCCATCACGCCACCCACGCAAATTAGTTAGAAATCCCTGCTTCCCCAACATACATTCCATGAAAGCCCCCATCGTAGGCATCGACCTCGGCACCACCAACAGCTCCATCGCCGTCTTCATCGACGGAGCCATCCGCGTCATCGACATCCAGGGAGCGCCCTCCATGCCCTCCTGTGTCGGCCTGGATCCCACCGGCCGCCTCATCGTCGGCAACCCCGCGCGCAATCAGGCCATCGCCGCCCGTGACGCCACCCTGTTTTCTGTCAAGCGCCATATGGGCGAGGACATCCGCCTCCTACTCGGCACCAAGGACTACAGCCCGGAGGAAATCTCCGCTCTCATCCTCGGCGAACTCAAGCGCGGAGCCGAAGCCGCCCTCGGCTGCACCCTCACCGAAGCTGTCATCACCGTCCCCGCCTTCTTCAACGAACGCCAGCGCCTCGCCACACGCACTGCGGGAGAACTCGCCGGCTTTGATGTCAAACGCATCCTCAACGAACCTACCGCCGCCGCCCTCGCCTATGGTGCAGAGAAATCCACCGACGAAAACCTGCTCGTCTATGACCTCGGCGGCGGCACCTTCGATGTCTCCGTCGTCGTCTCCGAAGGCGGAATCGTTGAAGTCAAATCCAGCCACGGAGACACCCACCTCGGCGGCGATGACTTTGACGAACTTCTCGTCAAACATGTTCTGGAATCTTTCCAACTTCGGCACGGCGTGGATCTATCCGCAGACCCCGCCGCCACCCGCCGGCTCAAGTTCGCCCTGGAAGCCGCCAAACGCCGCCTTTCGGACGCCCCTTTCACCCAAGTCCGCGAGGAATACCTCTCCGGCGATCTCCACCTCGATCTTGAAATCGAGCGCCAGCTTTACGAAACCCTCATCGAGTCCCACATTTCCAAAACCCTCGCCTGCGTCGGCCAGGCCCTCAACGACGCTGGCCTTTCCGCCTCCAATATCGGTAAAGTCATGATGGTCGGCGGCTCCACCCGCACCCCGCTCGTTCAACAGCGCCTGCGCGAGCAACTCCGCCTCGAACCCCGTTGGGAAATCAACCCCGATCTCATCGTCGCCATGGGAGCCGCCGTCCAGGGGGCCAATCTGGCAGGCCACAAAACCGACTCCATCCTGGTGGACATCACCCCCCATACCTTCAGCACTTCCACCATTGAAACGAACGGATTGTATGGTCCACCCACCCTCGCCTGCGTCCCCCTCATCCCCCGCAACAGCCCGCTGCCCGTCACCAAGTCCGAGGTCTTCTACACCATGTATCCCGGCCAGCAAGTCGTGGAAATCACCGCCTATCAGGGCGAACACCGCGAGCCGGAACTCAACAGCCTAGTTGGTAAATTCCTCTGCGAGGGTCTCGATCCCAAAGCCCCGGACAACTCGCCCATCGTCATCTCCTTCGGTCTCGACCTCAGCGGCATGCTCAAAGTCACCGCCACCGAAAAAAACACAGGCCTTACCAAAACCGTCACCCTCGATACCCACAACCTCGCCGCTCCCGTCGATCTCGAAGCCTCCCGCCAGCGCATCTCCGATCTCCTCCTCGACTCCATCGATGATGAGGAGGATGAGTTCGAAGACGATGAAGAAGAAGACGCCGGATTCATCGAAACCTTCACCCCGCAGACAAGCACCGCCGCACCGGACTCACACGAACTCCTCCAATCCGCCAAGCAACTCCGTCACAAAGCCGAGACCTTGCTTGCCAAAGGCATCTCCTCCGAGGACACCGCGGAAATCCACGCGCTGCTAGAGAAAACCCGCCACGCCATCGCCGCCGGAGATTGGACCGCCCTCGAAACCGCCCTCGACGGTCTATCCGACCTGCTCTTCTATCTCGAAGACTGAAGCCCCATGTCTGGCACCTTCCCCACCTCCCTGAGCCGCTGCCCGGTTTGCAAAAAGGCCGATCCCATCAGCCCCGTGGCACCTCACTGCCCCCGTTGCGGCTGCGAGCTCACCAAGCCCGCCGCCGCCTACGCCGCCGCACGCCAACACACCATCGCAGCCGCCGCCAGCCTGCGGACCGGCAACTACGCGGACGCCCTGGAATACGCCGCCTACGCCTGGTCCCTGGCCCACCTTCCAGCCATTCCCCCGCTCGCCTGTCTCGCCGCGCTGCACTCCCGCCAACTCCCGGACCTCGCCCTCTGGCGCACCCGAATCACTGCCACTTGATTTCTCGCACGAACCTGGGGCCTCGCGCGGCGAAACAAAATGAAGTATCGAGAATCGAGCCAACGAAAACCTGATACTCATCACTCAAGCACACACTGAGGGAATACCAGCGTAGAGCATCATCGAGTCAATGTCGGAGCAAAGGCAATCCTGGAAGTAATCACCCAATCCGACTTCCCGTGATTCGTAAAACTCACTCCCGTCTTCGAGATCGGCAACCGCAGATGGCAGGATTCGGATCGTCATTCACAGCCTTCTAGCCCGACTTCGCGGACTGGAGACATTTACGGTACTGGAAGCCTCCATTTTCCGACATAGCGGCAAAAAGGTCGGCACTACAGGATTTGCTCAATTTGATGCCCTTTGGAGCGTTTTGGGTTATTGGGATCAAGCCTAATTCCCGCCGCAAATCCCTGTTTATCAGTGGATTACTCGGGTAATTTGAAAAACCTATGAAGATACCGAGAACAGGACTCGAACCTGCACGAGCTAGCTCACTTGATCCTAAATCAAGCGCGTCTACCAATTCCGCCATCCCGGCATGGGAAGCAATCCCGCGCCCAATTAACTCATCCTCAATGGGGTAGGCAAGCGCAATTTGAACAAGTTGACGCCGGGTCCTGCGCCATGGAAGCCCCTGGCGACAAAATGGCGACAACTCACGCGAAAAACTCTAACAAAGATCTCCGTCCAACGGCCCAAACGCTGCGCAAGCACGGCAAACCCGTTGCCATGGCCAGGTTCGGTGCGGCCAGCGTGCCGGTGTATCGCTGCGACTCGGGCGGCAGGATCCGCTTCGCCATCTCCCATTACCGTGACGGCAAACGCCTGCGCCATTTCTTCCCCACCCTCGAGGCCGCGAAAAAGGAGGCGCAGCTCGTGGCGCCAATCCGCATGGAGCCGGGGTGGCGTGGCGCGAAGACGGCAAAGTCCGCTGGTTCAAGGGACTCGAACCGGAGGGACTCGAACCCCTCTTCGCTGAACTATCAGGCGAGATCGTGATCCACTTTCGTCTGGCCAGCGTTGGGGAGGTGACGCCGAAGCTCTGCCACCCGTTTCCCGTCACCGCCTGTGCCACCACGCGCTTGTCCGGCCAATCCCGCGCCGCGCTTTTCCACAACGGAACGTGGAGCAGTTGGCGCGAAACCTTGCGACGGATGCCCATTCACCACCGCCCCGATGGTCTGATGTCAGATACAAGGGTTGCCGCCTCCCTGGTTGATCTCTGCGGCATGGACGTGCTCGACCGCCTCCCTGGCCGCTGGGTGTTCTTCGATAGGGATTTCACCGAACTCTACGGCGACTGGCGCGAGTGGCGGGGCATGAGGGCAAGCAACCTCTATTTCCTGCCGCTGCGCGACGATGACCCGTCCAGTTGGCACCAGCACTCTCTCAATCTCCCGGACACCTGAGTCTGTCGCATGTGCCCTCACCAACGAAACCATGAACCAACAAACAGATACCATGAAACGCACCTACAAACTGATCGCAAGCCGCGGCAACGAGATCGTGTTCGATGCCTGCATCCAAGCCGACACTCCGCGCGATGCTCGCCGGGAATTGAAGAAACTGCTAGGCCTCACCTGTCTAAGCGGCATCGTCTATTCGATCACCGAAATCCCCGTGGATCTGATCCGCGAGATCGTGGACACCAGGATTCTATCGCTTTGCCCGCTGGCTCGCAACGCAAATCCTTGCGCGACTGGAGGATTCTCGGCAAGAAATTGTTTCGGGAGGAATATCGTGTATTTCTGACGCGGAAACGGGGGGTGCGATGATCACCAAACCTGGGTTTAGGCCGCCCTTTCAGGGCTCGTTTTGATGCGATCCGTATACCCAGGGCGTTGCCCTGGGCTGTTATGGGGCGGACCGTTGGCCCTTTGAAGAGATGCCAGGGTAGCCGATTCCCGGCAACCCTTCGCTATGTTACGCAAACCCGTTGGGGTTGGCGAATGGAAGGTTGGCATCCATGATTTGTTGGGCTCTTATGAGGCGTGTGAGACCACTTCGCGCTTGATTCTAGCACCCACAGCTCTCTCGGCCACTTCCAAATCATGCTCGGATTGCAGCCCGATCCAGAATGCGGCGGAGGTGCCGAAGAACTTCGCGAGTCGCAATGCCGTCTCTGCGGACAAGCTGCGCCTGCACTTCGTGATCTCAGTAAGACGCGAAGCTGGAATGCCGGTTGAGCGGGATACCGATGCAAGGCTCAGTCCCATCGGCTTGATGAATTCCTCGAGCAGGATCTCACCAGGATGAATCAGTGGTAGGTATTTGGGTGTGCTCATATTCTTAATGGTAGTCGATAATCCTCACTTCGTGCTTCGAGCCATCTTCCCATTGGAAAACAACCCTCCATTGCTGGTTGATCCGAATGCTCCAGAACCCAGCCAGTTTCCCCTTCAACTGTTCAAGTCGATTGCCTGGGGGAACCTGAAGATCCTCAACGATTCGTGCCTGATTGATCATGCGCAGCTTACGTCTGGCCCGCTCCTGGATATCCCCGGGAAGACCTCGGACCCGCAAGCCGCGGTAGATGCTCTCAGTCGCTGAATCGCCGAAACTTTCGATCACCGCGCGAAAATACCACCGCCTCAGATTACGTCAAGCATAATTACGCGGGACGAAATTATTTCCGCCCAACGTCAAGGTGTAGCACGCGCCTTTGTAGGTGCGTTTGAGGGGCGAGTGGGTTGTTCAGGGGCGTTGCCACCACCGCCTTGTTCGGCCTTTTCTGAAATGGAATTGCTGTTCGTGTTCCCGGCGGAGCGATGCAAGTCATCTAATCTGCAAATGGAACTATTGCAGGTCTTTTGGGTATTCCGACCGCGAATTGTGGCGAGCAACGGGTTAATGCGAGCCGCGACATCTCCGCTGGCCGGATAGCTCTCATGGTAAACCTTCACCGCTACCAAGCATCTATCGCGGGATTTTCGTATCTTTTCATTCGGTGTTGCGCTTTCATCCCATTGGGCAAGATTGAATACTGCCCCATCCATCTGTGCTTCCAATTGCTGAATCACAGCCTTGGGTTCGTTCATCCGTAAGTGCGCGAGCGCCACGGCATCCATCTCGGCGCGGCTCGCTACTTCAACTTCCTTGGGAATAACCATCCAATGAGTGTATGCATACCCCCGCCAGCAGGACATCGCGATTGCGCCGAGAACGAAACTCGCCAAGCCCACAACGAGGATTAGTATCTTAGTTTTCATTTTGTCGCCGAACAGTTTTGTTCAATGACGTGTCGATTTAATAATTGTTAAACGAACATGTCGTTGAACAAGGGGCAAGTACAACCCGGAAGTGTACTTCTCTACGTTGACTGGTCATGGGTGGATTTTTATTCCAAGATTAACAGCCTGCCAAGCAAAAGATGCGGAATGGAAAAATTTCTGGTAGGTGGAGCGGATTGGGGTGAATGAGGTGGTTTTAGGCCAAGTCAAGCGGACTGGGTCCACCGGCTCCGGGACGTTTGAGGAGGTGCAGGTAAATCATGGTGGTTGAGACGTCGGCATGTCCGAGAAGATCCTGAACGGTGCGGATGTCGGTGCCGCTTTGGAGGAGATGAGTCGCGAATGAATGGCGCAAACAATGGCTTGTGGCGGGCTTCGGGATGGCTGCTTTTCGCACGGCGGTTTTGAATTGCCGCTGCATGGATGCCTCATGGAGGTGGTGGCGGGCGACTTTTCCGCTGCGGGGATGCGGGCAGAGGGTGGCTGATGCGAAGATGTATTGCCAGCACCACTCCCTAGCGGCATTGGGGTATTTGCGGGCCAGAGATTCCGCCAGATGGACCTCGCCAGCGCCCACTACAAGATCCTGTTTGTGCTTTTCTTGGGTTGTGGCCAGGTGTGCTTTGAGGCGCTCCTCAAGTGCCATGGGCAACGGGACCACCCGGTGCTTGCTTCCCTTGCCATCATGGACGGTGATGGTTCCTTGTTCAAAATCCAGATCCTTGACGCGAATCCGCATGCACTCGATGACCCGCAATCCGCTGCCATACATGAGTTGCGCGGCGAGTTTCCACGGATCTTCGAGATGGGAGAAAACGGCGGTGATCTCCCGCCGCGAGAGAACGACAGGCGGGCGGCGGTTGCCGTGGGCGTTGATCGGTTTATCGATGGTGAATTCCTCTACGCCGAACACTTTCTTGGTCAGGAAGGCCAAAGCATTGAGCGCTTGTTTTTGGGTCGAGGCGGAGACGTTGCGCTCCAATGCCAGGTAGTTCAGGTAGGAGGTGAGGGCTGGAGTCCCGGCGTCCTGAGGGGTCTGTTTAAGCATCATCAAACAGTAACGGGTGAATCGCATACTCCAGTGGGTGTATGTTTGCTCGGTGGCGTATGCGAGGTCAGCCAAACGAATGGCACGGCGAAGCGTATCAACAATGCGGGACACCTCGACCTCAATGTCAGGCAATATGCCGGTATCGTTTGCCGACGGTGGAGGCAGCATGGCTCGAACCTTGATGGCTTCACGCCCAAACGTGCGGTGGTTGGGTTCCAAGGAGCGGGCCTGATCGGAAAGTCCCTGCCAATCGAAGGAGGATGCCCATGGGATTGCTAGGATAGGCGCATGTTTGTTTTTCGGTCATCAGGGAGGCGGCGGGTTCGGTGCGCGGGCCATCAGTTGGCATGTTCATGCCGGTGTTGGCCATGTCAACGGATGGAGTGTTGACAAGTGGTGACAAACAGTTAGCCACCGTGGTTTCAGCGGACCAAAATGGTCCAAAATACTGATGGCTAACTGCGGCCAATTCAGGCTATCTTCGGCTGTAAAGCGCTCATTATGAACGAATTGAATTACATCCTAAATCAAGCGCGTCTACCAATTCCGCCATCCCGGCTTGCGGCGGAACTTTAGCGCGGAGCCCGGGGGGCGCAAGGCTGCAATATGGAATTCCGCGCCGCAGACCGGAGAACTAGGCCGGGATCAGGCTCCCGCGCCGAAAATCTGGGTCCAGATCCCCGCCCAAGCGACAAGAACTCCCGTCCCCAGCCATCCCGCACAGCAGTGGCTATTGGAGTGGCCTGACCTGAACAGCGCTCCGGGCAGCCCCCTTACCGCGGCCCCTCTGCGGCCATCTATTTTAGCATCCGGCCTACCTAACGGGAAGGTGGGCGCTCGGCTGGTGGAGGAGTTGGCGGTGAGGTGGTGGCCGCAAGATATTCCGTAACCTCCTTGGCCTTGGCTCGAAGGATCTCCGGCGTGAAACCAGAACCTTTCACCGACTTGATTCCCCCCTGCGCCATCTGCTCCTCAAGCCAAGTGGCCAATGCGCCTGCGGCACTGACATAAGTGGCCAGCAGCGGTGCCGCTTGGGCACGGTAGGCCACAACATCGTCACCCAACCTCATACGCAGCGACTTGAGCATGAAATATGGCCCCATGATCGCTCCAAAATAGTGTCCGCTAGAAATAAAGGCAAAATGGGAGTCGAGGTAATCACGCGGAGATTGCCCTGCATTGGCACCCAGCCAGGAAGATGCGTCCTCCAAACAGGCGGGCAGGGATAACTTGCGCGCGCGATCCAACAACGAAGCGGCTTCTAGTAAAAGCACCGCGGACTCCGTGATGCAGCGGCCTGTGGTATCCAACCGCCGCGGATAGTCTCCAGCATGATAGATATAACCATTCGCCTGCACAGGAACCAGTTCCCCATAGTTCGGAGACTCTTGGGGAATCACCTGCGTTGTGAACCGGGGGTTGGTAGGCACTGGGGTGAAAGCCCGCTCAAAGTGCCACGGGACATATTCGCACAGCGGAGAACTAGAAGGAAACGCATAACCATTGGAACGGATCGCCTGCGCCCGTTCCAGCAAGCGCCAAGCATCAGCCACGACAGGCCCCGCATCCTTCCCAAACCATTTCAAAGTGAGTGCATCCACAAACCCATGCGCATCAGCGGAAGGGTCTAGCAGTGCGGCACGGCAAGCGGGCGAGTTGGCGTGCAAGTCGTCTGGCGAAATTCGGCCACGAACATCATAGAACCCGTCATATCCGAGATCCTGCCATCGGCGTATCTTGGCAAAGATTCCCAGCGGATAATCAAAGCGATGATTCGCCCCGGAAAACAGTTGGTCTTCAAAAAAATGCATGGCATCGCGGCCAATCACGAGTTGGCCTGCCCGGCGCGTGACTTCCCGGGCCTGCCGGAGTTGGTCGTGAGACTGGCGCTCAAAAGTAGCCGAATCGCCCGTGGCAGACAAACACAGCCCAACCGCTGCCGGCAAAGCGCTTTGCCGGGAGAGGAGTTGGTCGAAGCCAAACCCATCCCTATCCCATTGGAAGCTGGTATTCAAGATACGCAGGCCAGGACGCGCGCGCGTCATCTCATGTTCCATAAATTTCGCCAAGCGGTCGCGCTGGTCAAACTCGCTGAGCCCCTTGCAGCGCGGGCATGTGTGGGAATCACAGAACTCTCCCTCGTCATCTAATGTTAGATAATGGAACAGGTTGATTTCTGGAAAGTCGCGGAAAAAATTCGCGATCACTTCCTGGTAAAACGCCTGCACAGTCGGATGACCGAAACACAGGACTTTTCCTTGGTAGGTGCCACTATCAGATAGTATCTCTGCCGGATAACGCCCGAGGAAACTCTGGCGCGCCTCCGCCGGCACCCACGGACCGCCTTGGCACGGCAGCATGCGGGCATCGAACAGGCAATCCAGACCATGGATCTTTGCCGCGTCGATCATGGCGCGCAGCGATTTTCTATAGGAGTCCCTTTGCTTTGGATCGATGGCATGCGGTAAGATGGTGCTTTCCACATAGGAGTACATATCCCGGGGGGGGCCGCCGTCGAAATCATTCGTCAGCGCAACATGGCTCGCGCCTATGCGGCTGAGATAGCGCATGCACGCCTGCATGACAGGGGGCGGGCTCGTTTGTGGGTTGAACAAGCCAGAACCCATAATCGGAGAAAAAATCCGGGTGGAAAATGAGAATGAACCGGCGAAGTCAACCCCCGGCAAGAGATCCGGGCATTCAGGACCAGCAGTTAGACCATGTACGCCCTGCAGCGCACCACGCCAGGACGACCCGAGAAACCATACCACCCCATCGCGCTCCAGCACATGATATCCATCTTGTTCGGGAGCAATGTTGTGCAGGTTGGTCCATCCGCCCTGCACCAGCGGGCGGGCCACCGGATTTGAAACCCGTGTTATCACAGCGTCCCCTGCCGTGGGAACTCCGCTCACCGTAATCTCCAAGTGTGTTCCTAGAGTCCGGTTCAGTTCCGCCGCTGCGGTGCGCATTACCAAATGATCCTCGGTGAGGAGAATGCGCTTCAGAGACAAGTTCCCGGCCGCACCACCGCCCGCCTCAGGTGACGGACTAGAAGCGGCCTGGCCTTGAGCGCTGGCAGCCCCCCTTAGCAATAGCGCACCCGCACCGAGGCCGGTCTGCTGAAGAAATTGACGACGAGGAATCGAATTCATTGTTTTTTGTGGATGGTGGTTTTTTCGGCTAATTAGGCTCCCCGCAGGGGGCAGATGCTTATTATCGTTTGGATGAGGGTGCCGATGGCGCTGGTGTTTTCTGGACCGCGTCCTGGGGCAGGTCAAGGTACGCACGCGCAAGAGCTGCGATATTGCGGTCGTCTCCTTGGAAGGCTTGTACCGGTTTCTGGAGATATGTGGCCACCGGCGCTTTGAGGCTTCCTTGGGTAGGCTTGGTGAAACCGTACAGTCCGATGTGCGCTTTTCTGGAAGCTGGGATCACGATGTCGGGGTCCTGACCATTCCAGAGGGCCAGGCAAGTGATCATGCGTGTCTGAGGTCCTATCATGCTTTTAGCGACCTCAGTGCGCTGGAGATCCCCTGCTTCATTGAGGAGCCAATCGGTTTCCTTCAGAATGCAGGAGTTGGCGATTCGGGGATCATTGAGGTCGCTGCAGGTCAGCCACACCAGGCATTCGGGATTGGTTTCCTTGGCGGCCTTACGGATGGTGGTCCAGCAGCGTTCCATGGATTTGCGTCCGTAGGTGGTCATGCTCGTGGCGCTCAACTTGTCCTCACCCGGAAATGGTTCGCCCATGAGCTGGGCATAGAGCTTCTTCTCACAATCGAGCCATTTGCCACAGTTGCTTGCCCGCTTGGTGGGCGACCACAGCCAGTCGACCATGAAACCATCGACTCCGGTTTTTTTCACCGCATCGCGGATGGCTCCGTCAAGATAGGTGAGGTATTCATCGGTGAAGGGGATGTGAGGTTCGGAAGGAATGCCATAGCTCAGCGTCGGCTGTGTCTGCCCCCAGCGGGTGTTGGAACCGATGCAGAAATAGCCCAGGACCAGCATGTTTTCCTTGTGAGCCAGCCTGACCATCTCGGGGAGGAAATCATATTTCAGCCCCGGCTGTTCTGGAACCACGCCGTTCTTGTGCCATGCATAACCATTGCACGAGACACAGAATGTCTGGATGACATTGCAGCCTAGCGCCTTGTACCAAGCCACATGCTCCTTGGGATCTGCATCGGCCCAGAGGCCGGGCTTGGGAAAGCCATTGGGACCACCGGGTCCCCAGTTGAAATCTATGTTATAGGCTTTGATCTCGGCCGGCACGGCGGGCCGGTGCGTGGCTGCGCTATCGGCAGCCAATAGCGGAGTGATGGAAAGCAAAGCGGTGACGAGGCCGGAAAAAGCTAGGTGGATTTTATCCATGGGGGTTTGTTTGTCAGAATGGTTTTGAGGTGTCCTACCTGAGATAAGCAAATGCAGCTACTGGTGTAGAGTGGCTGTTATTGCAGGAAGTCGAATGCCGGACGATTACTGTTTGATCTTGTTCAGTAGTGGGGCCGACCACAGCTCGTTAGTCTGGGGATTGAAGCGCAGGATCTGCTGTTTGCGATGCATCAGCGAGCCGGTGATGACGGCCCAAGACTCACCAGCGTCGGTGGTCTTGTAAACATCACCATCGGAGCTCCCATCCCAGGTCACTGCTGAGACCCAGATCGTGCGCGGGTCACGGGGATCGATCTCTATGCCGACGATGGACCGCTTCTCCTTGAAGTTGCTGATCTGTTTCCAGGTTTCGCCATGGTCGCTGCTGCCCCAGAGATTGCTGCCGCCGACGTAGATGGCACCGTCCTTGGCCACGTGAAGATTGAAGAGAAACTGGTCTTGTGTGAACACCCGCTTCCAAGTGTTGCCACCGTCTTCGCTGCGATACACGCCACCATTGGTGCCGCAACCGCCCCAAAAGATACGCTGCGAGTTAGTCGGATCAACCGCGAGCCCGAAATACATGCGACGGCATGCCGGTTGGTTAGGCAGTTGTTTCCACGTGTAGCCGCCATCCTCTGATTTGAAAATGCCGCCGCCCGGTTTACCGTCGGTCGGATCACCATCTATGCCGAGGTAAACAACCTTTGGATTGGCAGGGTCCACCGCAAGCGCGCGTGGATAACCACGGCCCCACATGGTATTGGCTGTGATCTGATAGGTAGGAAGGCCGGTAGTGGTGGTCTTGAATGTCTTTCCACCATCCTCGCTGATGATGACAACCACAGAACTCTTACCGCCCCACGGGCTGACGGTGGCGATGATGCGGTCCACCCCGTTGATGTTATTGACAGCAAGACGCCAGTTGTGACCTGACAGATCACCGTCAAATCTGAGAGGCCAGAGCTGGTGCCATGACTGGCCTTGGTCATCGCTCACAAAGGTGCCTTCGTCCATTGCTGTCACATAGGTGCGGTTGCCGCTGAAACGAATGTCCGTATGCACTGTGACGTCCGCACCCTTCACGCGCTCTTCCCATGTGCGGCCACCGTCATCGCTAAAGCTAGGACGCCAGTTGGCGCTAATGAAGAGTTGCTTGGGGTTGAGCGGATTGATCGTGAGATTGGTTGGATTGCTCAACGAGGCAATGGGCCCATCGCCGGGCAAGGTGGGATCCGCCACATGATCGGCCTTAATCGACGAGGAACGGGTCCAAGTAGCACCAGCATTCGCAGAATAATAGAAGTCGCCATTCCAGCCCTGCGCGCCGATGACATACACCTCTTGGGAGTTGCCCGGACTCACCACCACCTCGTTTGCCGAGAATTTTTTGTCTAGTCCGATAGAGGATTTCACCCAGGTCACGCCCCTGTCTGTTGATTTCCAGATTCCTTCGGTAAAGAAAGCACCATAGATGACATCCGGATTAACCGGATCAAATGCCGCGATGGCGGCGTTCATCGGTGTGGCCAGCGCACGCCAAGTCTCGCCCTTATCCTCGCTGATGATGAGGCCTGAATCCGCCGTGGCCGCGATCACCCGTGATGGGTCCTTGGCCGAGACCACCACGCTGTAGATGCCGCCCGCCGCGGGTTCACCCACACGCATGTTTCCATACCCCTGAACCTGTTTGTCAGTCGTAAAATCACGCACCGTTTGGTTAGCACCTTTCACCGCGAAGAAGACGCGGCTAAGCCGGATGGCCGACATGGTGTCAGGCGCGCTCACACGGGACAGGTCCATGCGGATGACCGTGGCCCAATCGGGCGTTTTCGGAGCGGTCGCGGCCTTATCGGGGGATTGTTTGGCAAAGCCGGGATCAATCGAGAAATCAGCGGCCCCAAAGACCAAGTCATGCATCTTGTCGTTTGCGAATATATCCGCGATGTTACGGCTACGATAATTCAGTCCCGTGGATGTAGTTAGATTCAGGTAGCTCTGTTCTGGAACCGAACGATCACCCTGAAGAGTGAAGCCGATGCCGGTGCCATCGGTCGAAGCGGCCCAACTAGGAAATTTCAATGGTGACCAAATGCCGCCGAAATAAGCATCGTTGACCTTGCCGAATTGCACACGCAGGCTATTCGCGGAGGGAGCAACTGCATTTTTTTGATAGACGACACGCCATGAGGCGGTGCCATCGGTGCTCTTGTATACCTTTCCGGCGGGACTCGCGGCATACACAATCTGGCTGTCAGTCGGATCCACTGCGATAGCGCGGATGCTGCGGTTGCGCTCGGCAGTGATGTGAAGATCTTTGGGCCCCGTGTTCGGCACGAATTTCCATGTCTCTCCGCAGTCAGTGCTTTTGTGCAGGCCTCCTTCGGTCACCGCATAGGCGATGTCAGGATTCTTAACATCCACCGCCAGTGAATACATGCCATAGTCGGCAAGGCCACTGTTTACCATGTGGAAGGTTTTCCCATGGTCGAAGGACTTCGCCACACCCCCGACATCCATGCCGAGAAACAGCACGCCATCCTTGGTAGGGTGAAAAGCAGCGGAGTAATAATAACCACCACCGCCCCAACCCACAGGCTTCCAGTCTGCTGTGCCAGGGCCGGAGGAAGCGGCCAACGAACCAGTCGCAAGCAAGGTGCCAGCGGCGCATGTTTTAACGGCGAAGACTAACCAACCGGGCAACTGGTGCCTCCGGCGTGAAAGATTGGGAATAGTTGTCATAGATTTGCTAGTCTTTACTCTGTCGTTTGGCCAATCTTTCATCTGTTTGCGTTCCGGGTTGGAGTGGGAGCAGTCGGGAAAGCGGGTGGTCTGACCGGAGGGCAGGGATAAAAAGTTGCTCATTTGGACCAAGAGGCAGCCCGATGACAAAACTCCCTTGAGATCGTGGTAGTGTCTTGCGCAGATGCCCGTTTCGCTATTCCCAAGGAACCCACCATGAAACCGCTCACGACCCAACTCATCCTAGCCGGACTGGCGCTGGCATCCCAAGCCGCCTGCGCCACCGATTTTTACGTCGCCACCGATGGCAAGGACACCAACCCCGGCACGGCCAGCGCACCCTTTGCCACCCCCGAGGGTGCCCGAGACGCGGTGCGCGCATTGAAGAAAGCTGGTCCGCTCACGCAGGGCGTCACGGTGTGGCTAGGTGGCGGGGTTTACACACGGGGCAAAACCTTCCAATTGACTGCCGATGACAGCGGCACCGCCGACGCTCCAATCGTTTACCGCAGCCAAGCGGGCAAGGATGTCCGCTTGTTAGGTGGCAAGGTTCTCACAGAATGGATGCCGGTCACTGATCCGGCCGTGCTGGCACGGATAGATCCAGCCGCAAGGGGTCACCTGCTTCAGACCGATCTCAAAAAATTGGGCGTGCGGGACCTCGGCGCGGTAGCGTCAGTTCCTGGCGGCGCATTACGCGCGGAGCTCTTCTGTAACCATAATTATCTAACGTTAGCGCGTTATCCCAATGGGGACGAATGGCTACAGATCGCAGACGTGCCGCAGCAGGGTGAGAAAGCGTTCACCAATGTGGAGCTTCCACACTACGGCCGCTTCACCTATGGCGGCGACCGCCCCTCCCGGTGGAAAGACCTGAGCGATATCTGGGTGCATGGGTATTGGGCTTACGATTGGAGTGAACAGTATCATCACGTGCAAAAACTGGATCTCGCAACCAAGGAGATATGGCCACAAGCTCCATATCACGGCTTCGGCTACAAGAAGGGACAGCGCTTCTATTTCCTGAATGTGCTAGAGGAGCTGGACCAAGCCGGTGAATGGTATCTGGACCGGAATACCGGCATATTGTATTGCTGGCCGCCGTGCGAAGTCGCCAAGGCGGAAATCATCTTTCCCGAGCTACAGGTGCCCATGATCCAGTTGGACAACACTCAGAACGTGGAGTTGCGGGGCCTCACATGTGAGGCATCTCGCGCAGGCGCGGTGGTGATCAACGGGGGATCGCACAATACGGTGGCGGCATGCACCCTGCGGAACCTCGGCACGACTGCCGTGGATATCCGTGGAGGGACGGACAACGGCGTGCGTGGGTGCAATATCTACCAGGTGGCGGCGATGGGCGTAAACGTGGAGGGCGGCGACCGCAAAACCCTGGTGCCAGCCAGGAACTATGTGGAGAACTGCGATATTCATCACTTCGCACGCGTCGAAAAGACCTATAAGCCCGCCATCCGGCTCAACGGGGTCGGCAACAGAATCTCGCATTGTTTCATCCATGATGCGCCGCATATGGGAATAGGCTACGACGGCAATGACCACATCATTGAATATTCCGAGTTTACCCGCATCGCTCAAGAGACGGGCGATGTAGGCACGATCTATACGATGGTGGACTGGACGTATCTGGGCAACATCATCCGCTACAACTATTTCCACGACATCCACGGGCCGGGCAATCTGGGCAGCTTCACCATCTATCCAGACCTGCCCGTGGGCGGCATCCACCTGTATGGCAATGTGTTCAGCAATGTGGACTGGGTATTCCACACAAACAGCGGACGCGGCATGGTGATCGAAAATAACATTTTCGTGAAGTGCAACGGCCTGAGCTTCCAAGTGTGGACCGATCCCAAAAAATTCGACGTGGGCGGAGACTGGGGCATGGTCGAGCGACTCAAGGAAGTCGGATATGATAGACCGCCTTACAGCACGCGCTACCCGGTGCTGCGGCAATTGGCGGAAGATTTCCGCATGACTGGCGACAAAGTGGGCGAGCGGCAACTCCCCAAGGAAAATCTGGTGCGCTGCAATGTGAGTTGGGGTTCCACATTCTTGCGGTTCTATGGACCGGTGTCCCCGGAGCACGTCAAGGTGGTCTCTAATCTAATATCCAACGATGTCATTCTTTCTGGTTCCTTAGATGGCAAGAGCAAGGCACAGGAATACCGCAACGGAGACCCTGTCGTCATGGCGGATTTTTCCAAACGCAATAACGTCATCATGCAGGGCGACCCCGGCTTTGTGGACGCAACAGCCGGCAATCTGGAACTGAAGCCGGATTGCCCCGCATGGAAACTCGGTTTTAAGAAGATTCCATTTAAAGAAATTGGACTACGCCACACGGTGGACCGCCCTTAGGGCAAGGTTTCTATGCGTTCCAATGCTGCCCAATCGAGATTCATATTTATAGCAAAACACGTTCAAACCCACCGATGACCGGCGACTGTGCTGTGGTTGGAATAGCAGTTGATGAGGTTATTGATCATTTGATGCGCTATCTTGTTCGGCCAATCTTGCTTGTTCGAGTTCTGCGCGGGGCAGGACAAACTTAGCACGCAGAACTACTTCGACTACAACAGTCGCTAGAATTATCGTCCCCATGAGCCAAATTATCCCCAGCACATCCCTTAACAATAAAAAAAACAGACCAGCCAGCAGACCAGACGCAAGAATACGGATGCCCTCCATACGCCAGTAAAATGCGCGGAATGAGGCTGACCTCCTTCGAAGTTCCGCCAATCGAGCGCGCCTTTCATAGTAAGGCATTCGACTGAGACTTGGGACCTGAGTGTTCATCTTCATTTTCTGCCGAATAACGCTATCATACCTCTGTGTGTTTGATCCGATCAAACACACAGAGATTGTTACAGGGTAACAGTCCCACAGATGGGCGGCCTTCGTCCATGGACTTTTGCATGAATGCCTTTTACTACTTCCATGTCGCACACGCAAGATCAATCCTGTTTGGGTTCCGGGATTTATCTGCGTTCATCGGTGGTCTCTTTTCTTCCAATTCACTATTGCCTCCGGCCAAGCCGTTCAGGGCTGCGCCAGTTTCTTCCAAGCTCGCTAATGCAGCTCCGCGCTCGCCACTTATCTATAAATCTGGAGCAGAGCACCAAACAAACCATAAATTAGAAAGATGCCAATCACGGAGAAAACGGTGACAATGAACACTATTGACATTCTTGGGGATTTGTCGCCGCACTTCGTCTCTCGGATACTTGCATAGAACAAGAGACCTAAAAGCATAAACGAAAGCACACTAGCTATGAGGCTGAAAACGTGGTTTCCTGTCCTCCTCCCGAGTATGATAAGCACTACTGTGCAACATCCGATAATCCCGATTAAACAAAGGGTACGTTTTGTGCTCATACTTGTTTCTCCGACCGCTCAATGCCACCGATGACCGGTGACTGGGCTGTAGTTGAATTGACGCTTGTCGGGCTTATGGGTCATTCGGCGGGACGCCTTGTTCACTTCGTTTCTGACCGGGTTTAAGTTCCACCCACTCCCCTCCCTTCAATTCAAATCGATGAAGTCCATCAGATGTTCTAATTGACTTAAAATCGGCGAATCCATCCATATTCCTATTCATTGCGCAGGCAAAATTCTCACCATCTGAAACCATGGTTGCAGTCTCCCAGTGCTTCGAATCTTTCCAGGTGACTTCAAAATTCCGTCCCTTGGTATTAAGGTCTGCTATGGAGAGCTTTCCATCTACCACTGCGGCACCAATCTTGAGATTCGGATCGCCTTCCTTCATCAATACGATTGCTTGTCCTTCCTTCAGCACAATCGGCTTATCACTCACCACATTATCTGGGAGCGCTGCTGATCTTGGTGACAGCTTCTTGCCGCAACTGGAGACCGTGAGGCTGAGCAAGAATACGAGTATAATGTTATTCATTTGGTAGCGAACTTGGTATCAAGCCTCAGTGTGTTTATCAGATCGGATCTTCCGTAGAATTCGTGTTGATTTTGGTATGATTCGATCTGCTTGCGGTCATCGTAATGCTCGCTCCTCGCCGCCGTCAAGCGAGCGCGTGGCATAAAATTCGTGCTGCTTTGGGAGCGACTGGATCT
>Ga0118677_10002115_pt1 | contig 40677 bp, 37 predicted proteins | sample AliMusrvi5mmetaG_FD_86154 | JGI IMG/M metagenome (GOLD analysis project Ga0118677, IMG submission 86154)
GGTGCGGATGTGGCGTAATTGGTAGCCGCGCAAGACTTAGGATCTTGTGCCTCAGGGCGTGGGGGTTCGAGTCCCTTCATCCGCACAAAATCAAATCAGCAGTCCCGGTTTGAGAAATCCGGGCATATAAGATTAATTTTAACCGAAGAGGAATTCATGAATTTAACAAGAGAAAGCACAGGTGAATTAACCGCCACGATCCGGATGGAGATTACCCCGGAAGACTATACCGAACAGGTAAGCAAAGTGATCAAGGATTACCAGAAAAAAGCCAACATACCAGGCTTCCGCCCAGGACATGTGCCGTCGGGGATGATCCGTAAAATGTACGGAAAATCTGTACTGGCCGAAGAAGTCAACAAACTGATCTCCGAGTCGCTGAACAACTATATCAAGGAACAGAACCTTGACATGCTTGGCAACCCCATCCCCAGCCAGGCAAAAAATTCCGAAGTCAACTTTGACACCCAGACCAGCTTTGAGTTCTTTTTTGACATTGGGTTTGCACCTGCGTTCAAAGTCCCCCTGGGACCTGAAACTGAAGTTGAAGACGTTGAGATCACTATTGACGACAGTATGATCGACAAATACGTGGAGGATACCCGCAAACAATACGGTACTCCTGTCCTGGCTGAAGAAAGCGTGCAGCCTGCAGGCGAAACGGCAATCACTGATCCGGAAGCAGAAACAAAAGAAGAAGAAGAAGCTCCCAAAGCCCCTGAAATGATACCTGCCGAAATGACTGCTGAATTCTTTGATAAAGTATACCCCGGCGAGAAGATTGAAACAGAAGAACAGTTCAGGGAAAGGATAAGAAAGGATGCTTCAGCAAGTTTTTCCCAGGAAACCGACAAGATTTTCTTCAACAAAGCTACCGATACGCTGGTAAAGAGCACAGAATTCGACCTGCCTGATGAATTCCTGAAACGCTGGCTGCTCGAATATAATGAAGGCAAGTACACAGCAGAACAAATCGAAAAGGATTACGCTTCTTTCAGGGAGTCGATGAAATGGCAGCTTATCGAAAACAAGATTATAAGGGAACACGACATCAGGGTAAGTGACGAAGATATAAAGACTTACATCCGCACTGTCATGCTCCGCAGAGTCGGCACGGAATTTGTCGATCCAGAGATGGAAAAGAGATATGAAACCATAGTGGATTCGTTCATGCAGAATAAGGAACAGGTGCAGAGGATCAATGACCAGCTTTATAATGCGCGCCTGCTCGGATTGTTCAAAACACAGCTGAATGTGGTAAAGAAAGAAGTGTCGTATGATGAATTCATTAAAATTGCTTCGGAAGCGCATGAGCATACCCATGAGCATCACGATCACGATCATGAGCATGAACATGAGCACCAGCATGAATAAAATGGTGAAATAGTGAAATGGTGAAATAGTGAAATGGTGAAATAGTGAAATGGTGAAATGTTGAAATGCGTTCGCCGAAGGTGAAATGAGCACACAATTGAAATAAGCAATTGGTGCGAATAAATTTTAAAAGATAACCTCATACAAAAGATTATGGACGAATTTGCAAGATATGCAACCAGGCACAAGGGTATTAACAGCCTGACCCTTGAGAAGTACAAGAGTATTTCGGCTAACTACATCTCCCCCACCATCATAGAAGAAAGGCAACTCAACGTTGCCACAATGGATGTTTTCAGCCGTCTTATGATGGACCGTATAATTTTCCTTGGGGTGCCTATTGATGATTACGTTGCCAACATCATCCAGGCACAGCTTTTATTCCTGGAATCGGTGGATTCGCACAAGGATATACAGATCTATCTGAATACACCGGGCGGGTCTGTATATGCAGGGCTCGGCATTTACGATACCATGCAGTACATCAATCCCCATGTTGCAACTATCTGTACCGGAATGGCTGCTTCGATGGGCGCAATCCTTTTATGTTCCGGCGAAGCGGGCAAGCGGACTGCCCTGAAACATTCAAGGATACTGATACACCAGCCCATGGGGAGCGCCGAAGGACAGGCTTCAGATATCGAGATCACCACACGGGAGATCCAGAAACTGAAAAAAGAACTCTACGAAATAATCTCCCTGCATTCAGGCCAGCAATATAAAAGGATACTCAAGGATGCCGATAGGGATTACTGGATGACTGCTGATGAAGCCAAGGAATATGGCATGATAGACGAGGTTCTTATTAAATCGAAGAAAGAAACGCAGTAATGGCAAAAACAGAGGAACGCTGTTCTTTTTGCGGAAGGGAAAAACATGAGGCAAGGGTTCTCATCGCAGGGCTCAACGGCCACATCTGTGACAATTGCGTTCAGCAGGCCCAGACCGTACTGATGGAGGAACTTGCAGCAAAAAAGCCAAAGAATTTCCAGGAACACGCCCTCCTCAAACCTAACGAAATAAAGCGTTATCTTGATCAGTACGTGATCGGCCAGGATGAAGCCAAAAGGGTTATCTCCGTAGCAGTATACAATCATTATAAGCGTATCAGGTACGCTAAGGAATCCAAGGATGATGACGTTGAACTTGAAAAATCCAACATCATCGTTGTTGGTGAAACCGGCACTGGAAAGACGCTTCTTGCAAGGACAATTGCGAAAATGCTCAACGTCCCGTTCTGCATAGCCGATGCTACGGCTCTCACCGAGGCAGGTTATGTAGGAGAGGATGTTGAAAGTATCCTGGCGAGGCTTTTACAGGTGGCCGATTACAACCTGGAGGCCGCAGAAAGAGGGATTGTGTTTATCGATGAGATCGATAAGATCGCCCGTAAAAGCGACAACCCCTCCATCACCAGGGATGTTTCCGGTGAAGGGGTGCAGCAGGCTCTTCTTAAAATGCTTGAAGGTTCAGTTGTGAACGTTCCTCCACAGGGGGGAAGGAAACACCCTGAACAGCGAATGATACAGATCAACACACAGAATATTCTTTTCATCACCGGGGGTGCCTTTGACGGAATCGACAGAAAGATCGCAAGCAGGTTGCAAACCAACAAGATAGGTTATAAAATAGACAGGAAACGTGAAGAAGTGGACAAGGACAATATTCTTCAGTACATCTCGCCTGTTGACCTTAAGGCATTCGGTCTGATTCCCGAACTTGTGGGAAGAATGCCCATCGTGACCTTCATGCATGCCCTCGACAAGCCAACGCTCAAACGCATACTCACCGAACCGAAAAATTCACTGGTGAAACAGTACATCAAGCTGTTCGAGATGGACAATGTGAAACTGACTTTCGATGAAGAAGCTCTGGACTTCATTGTTGAGAAATCGGTGGAATTCAAACTTGGAGCAAGGGGACTCAGGGCAATACTTGAAGGTGTGATGAACGATGCCATGTTCGAGCTTCCTTCAAAAGCCAATATTAAAAACCTGAAAGTCAATCTTGCCTTTGTCGAAGAAAAATTCAACAAAACAAGTTTATCCAGGCTCAGGGTGGCCTGATACTAAACAGACCCTTCTCATCGTTTATTTCAGGGCTAACACAACGGAGATTCCGATGAGAATATTGTTACTATCTTTCTTACTTGTGTTTTCGGCAAACCTGACACTTCTTTCCCAGGATACGACGAAGATCGCCCTGCCAGGAAAGATTGTGCAAGGCGACACCCTGCCAGCCATTGACTTGAACAGTGTGGTGATCTTTCCTTCCGGTAAATTCGATACCCGAAGGGAAGCAGCACGTTACGACAGGCTGGTTTATAACATCAAATTCGTTTATCCTTATGCCAAACTGGCAGGGGTCAAGCTTAAGCAGATCAAGGAAGTGCTTGACACTATTAAAAACGAAAAGCAGAGGAAACTGTTCCTGAAAAAATCGGAGAAGGAGCTTGATGCCCAGTTCGGCGATCAGATCCGCGACATGTCGTATTCACAGGGAAAAATACTTATCAAGTTGATCTACAGGGAAACTGAGTCTTCTACATTTGTAATAGTCAAGGAACTCAAGGGAGGATTCAGCGCCTTTTTCTGGCAAACCTTCGCACGGCTTTTCGGGTACGATCTTAAAGCCGTTTACGACCCCAAAGGCGAAGATCAGGGAATTGAAAGGGTCGTACAGATGATAGATGCAGGGGCAATATGAAAATAAGCAGTAAATTTACAGGCTTGGCAGAGTTATGAAGTTATCTATCGTCATCGTCAATTACAACGTCAGGTATTTCCTTGAGCAATGCCTGCATTCAGTGCAAAATGCCTGCAAAGGCATTGAAGCTGAAGTTTTTGTAGTTGACAATAGCTCGGTTGATGGTTCAGTTAAAATGGTGAGTGAAAAATTCCCTGACGTCATTCTGATCGAAAACAAGGATAACCTTGGCTTTTCCACAGCCAACAACCAGGCTATGTCGAGGGCTAAAGGGGAATATATCCTTTTGCTCAACCCCGATACACTGGTTGAGGATGGCACACTCAGGAAAGTCGTGGGTTTCATGGATGAACATCAGGATGCCGGGGGACTGGGTGTAAAAATGATTGACGGGAAGGGCAAGTTCCTGCCCGAATCCAAACGCGCCTTACCTACGCCGCTCGTAGCTTTTTACAAGATATTCGGGCTTTCTTCACTATTCCCAAGGTCCAGGATATTCAGCCAGTACCATCTTGGATACCTTGATAAAGACAAGACCCATATCATTGACGTGCTGGCTGGAGCATTCATGCTGCTCAGGAAAACAGTCCTCGATAAGATCGGCCTGCTGGATGAATCCTTCTTCATGTACGGCGAAGATATCGACCTGAGCTACAGGATAACCCAGGCGGGTTATAAGAACTATTATTACCCCGAAACGAGGATCATCCATTACAAGGGTGAAAGCACAAAAAAGAGCAGCATCAATTATGTGTTCATGTTCTACAATGCAATGATCATTTTTGCAAAGAAGCATTTTTCAAAAAAAAATGCAAGGTCTTTCTCAATGATGATCCATTCTGCGATTTACCTGCGTGCCGGTGTTTCCATCCTTACCAGGTTTGCCAACAGGATATTGCTGCCTCTCCTGGATGCCCTGATGATCTATGCAGGTATGTATTTTATCACTTTCTACTGGGAAAAGAATTTCATTTTTCAATATGGAGGGCATTACCCTCCCGAATTCATGCTGGTTGCTGTCCCCCTGTACATTCTCTTCTGGCTCATCAGCGTATACGTAAGCGGGGGATATGACAGGCCGATCATGTTGAAGAAAGTGTTCCAGGGCATGCTGGTAGGCACCGTATTGATCCTTCTCCTCTACAGCCTCCTTAGCGAGAACTACAGGTTTTCGAGAGCGCTTATTCTCTTCGGTGCCATGTGGGGCCTGATAATCATGCTTGCAGTAAGGGTGTTCCTTCATTTGTCAAAATTCAACGGCTTCCAGCTCCTTACAATCAAAAATAAAAAGTTCGTCATTATTGGCGAGAAGGAAGAATCGGAAAGGGTTTCCGACCTGCTCCAGAAAACCGGTATGAACCCGGCTTTCGTTGGACTTGTGAGTTACCGGCCGATTAAAGGCAACACCAATGGTTTTATCGGAAGTCTCGATCAGATCAAAGACATCATCACTATTCACAAGATCGATGAAGTGATATTCTGTGCAAAGGATATCCCCGCCCAGGTCATCATCGATAAAATGTCGGAACTCAAAGATGCTCAGGTGGATTATAAAATTGCCCCTCCTGAAAGCCTTTCCATCATAGGCAGCAACTCTATAAACACATCCGGCGACCTGTATGTCGTCGACATCAACGCCATCACTAAAAAATCAAACCGAAGGAACAAGAGGGTCTTTGACCTCGTTGCCGGGCTTATCACCCTGCTGCTTTACCCTCTTTTCATCTTCCTTGTTAAAAATCCGCTGGGATTGGCCAGAAATATTATCCTTGTACTGATCTCGAAAAAATCCTGGGTAGGGTATACTCCGGCAAGCGGAACCCAGGCACAGCATGTACCCCTGATCAAGAAAGGTGTCCTGAATCCGCTGGATGCCCTGAAGTCGAAACAGATCAGCGATGAGGACAAGAACAGGATCAACATCCTTTATGCAAGGGATTATCACCTTACCAACGATATCAATATCATGTTCAAAGGGTTCAGGGACCTGGGAAGGAATTGATCATTTTATTTTGAACGATTTTAAATAAGAAAAAAAAACATACCTTTGCGGCATAATAAATCAGGTATATGAGGACTGTAGAAGTAGTTGTTCCAAGGTTAGGCGAAAGCGTGATCGAGGCGACGATAATCAGATGGCTGAAGAATGAAGGCGAGCAGGTTGCAGCTGAAGACGCACTTGTTGAGATAGCAACAGATAAAGTTGATTCCGAGATTGTGTCAACAGCAAGCGGCAGGCTTTCGAAAAAATTGTTCAACGAAGGAGATGTGGTAGCTGTTGGTAAAGTTTTTGCCCTGATAGAGACCGAAGGGGAAGCCGGGCCTGCAGTGCCTGATGAAGCTGCAGCTGAACCACAGCTTTCCTCCGGCAAAGCCAAAGCAGCAAGGCCTGTCACCGAAACCGCTCAGAACATTGACGGAACGAATGACAGCCATGAAGATGTTATTCCTTCAACCCGGTACTATTCTCCCCTTGTGCGCAGCATAGCCCAGCAGGAAGGACTGTCTTTCAAAGAACTGGATTCCATACCCGGCAGCGGCAAAGACAGTCGTCTCACCAAGCAGGACATCCTGGATTATATTGCCAGGAGACAATCTGGTACCAGTCAGGCACAGCCAGTGTTACCCACGGCAATCAAACCTGAACCTGTGATCCCTGTTTTTACAAAAGGCGACGACCGCATCATTGAAATGGACAGGGTAAGGCAGCTTATTGCAAACCATATGGTGAGATCGCTGCAGACCTCTCCCCATGTGACTTCGTTCATAGAAGTGGATATGAGCAGGATTACAGGCTGGAGGGAAAAGAATAAGGAACCATTTCAGAAGAAGTACGGGGAAAAACTGACCTTCACCCCTATTTTCATCGAGGCCATTGCCAAAGCAGTAAGGGATTATCCCATGGTTAACGTTTCAGTCGACGGTACAAAGATCATTGTACATTCCAAAGTGAACGTCGGTATGGCTGTCGCTCTCCCCAGCGGCAACCTGATAGTTCCGGTTGTCGGAGATTCCGGAAGCAGGAACCTCCTTGGGATAACCAGGGCCGTTAACGATTTAGCCAACAGGGCGAGGAACAACAAACTTGTCCCTGACGAAATCTCGGGCGGGACTATTTCACTGACCAACCTCGGGTCTTTCGGGACCCTGATGGGAACCCCCATTATCAACCAGCCGCAGACAGCGATCATTGCTGTCGGGGCCATTAAAAAAAGACCAGTTGTAATCGAGTCCGAAGAAGGCGACATGATAGCCATACGGCCTGTCATGATTTGCTCGATCACCTTCGATCACAGGGTTATAGACGGCGCACTTGGAGGACAATTTCTGAGCAGGTTCGCGCAATATCTTGAACAATTTGACAACACCCAGACTATCTGAACATGGAACTAAACCTTAACCGCCCGCTGGTATTCCTCGACCTTGAAACAACAGGGATCAAAGTGGCAACAGACCGTATCGTCGAATTATGCCTTTTAAGGGTTAATGCCGACGGCAGCAGGAAGATCAAAACCCTCAGGATCAAACCCGGGATACCCATCCCGTCTGAAGCAACCGCCATCCACGGCATAACCGATGAAGATGTAAAGGCCTGCCCTGCCTTTGCTGAAGTTGCACATGAACTCGCTGCGTTTATGGATAACTGTGATATGGCAGGATACAATTCAAACCACTTTGACATCCCTCTGATCGTAGAGGAATTCCTCAGGGCCGGGGTGGATTTCGACCTGAAAGGGAGAAGATTTGTCGACATACAGAATATTTTCCACAAGATGGAACCCCGCAACCTGGCGGCAGCTTATAAATTTTACTGTAACAAGGAGTTGGAGAATGCCCATTCAGCCGAAGCCGATACAATCGCCACTTTTGAGATACTCCAGGCCCAGCTTGACCATTACAACCAGACCGAATTCAAGGATAAGAAAGGCGTCATTTCAAAACCCGTGGTGAACGATGTCAAGGCTCTGAGCGACTTCAGCTTCACCAACAAGGCTGCCGACCTCATCGGGCATGTGATCTATGACGAAAAGAACGTTGAGGTTTTCAACTTCGGCAAGCACAAAGGCAAAGCAGTGGCGGATGTGTTCCGCTCCGAGCCCTCCTACTACGACTGGATCATGAAAAGCGAATTTCCCTTATCCACAAAGAAAGTCGTAACAGCCATCAAACTCAGGGGCTTTAACAAGGAAAGCGTTAAAACTGAATTATTCTGAGAATTTATGAAGATCATCTGCATAGGACGCAATTATGTTGAGCATATCAGGGAACTCAATAATGCGATCCCGAGCGACCCCGTATTTTTCCTGAAACCCGATACGGCCCTTCTCATCAGGCACCGTCCGTTTTACTATCCTTCCTTTTCATCCGACATCCATTATGAACTGGAACTTGTTTTGAAGATCAATAAGGTGGGTAAGCATATTGAAAAAGAGTTTGCCCACACTTATTTTGATGAGATCGGACTCGGGCTCGACATGACTGCCCGTGACCTTCAGGAAAATGCGAAGAAAAAATCCCTGCCCTGGGCTGTTGCCAAGGGATTTGACAACTCAGCCCCCATCAGTACTTTTATCCCGGTGGACAGGTTCAGTGATCCCGGTAATATCAGTTTTCATCTTGACCTCAATGGGAAAACTGTACAAACAGGGAATTCAGGACTGATGATATACTCTTTTACCGACATCATCACCCATATATCAAAATACATGACAGTGCGCACCGGCGACCTCATCTTCACAGGAACACCTGCAGGCGTGGGACCTGTTAAGATTGGCGACATCCTTGAAGGGTATCTCGAAGATGAAAAGGTGCTGAAGTGTGAGATCCGCTGATCCCTGCACTTTTACCTGAAAATAATTTCCCTGATGACTGCTTTTCCTGCATTCTTATTCAGGAGATCTATAAGTTTTTCTTTCCTGTACTGCAGTTCCTGCCTCATGGCCGCGGAATCTACATTCACAAACAAAATACCGTCCCTCACCCTGAGCCCGCTGGTGTGGGATGCTATCAGTTTTCCTGCAACAGTTTCCCATTCACCGACCAGCTTTGTTTCCTCGAGATGGCCCTGAAGCCTGTATTTCTTCAGTATCTCAAGTACAACGTCTTTCAGGGGGCGGTCATTACCTTTCATATGGCGGGATTAAGCGGAAGGCTGAAAAACTTATGATCGATATCCATGGCATCGAAGATACGCCGGATGCGGTCTTCACTCGTATCTGTTATAAAGACCTGCCCGAAATTATGCTTGCTCACCATGCTAATCAGCTGCTGTACCCTCATGTCGTCAAGCTTGTCAAACACATCATCCAGTAACAGGATGGGCTTGTAACCTTTGATATTCCTGGTATAATCGAACTGGGCCAGTTTAATTGCCACGACGAAGGATTTCTGCTGTCCCTGGGAGCCGAACTTCTTTACCAGGTAGCCATCGAGGGTAAATTCCAGATCGTCTTTGTGAATACCGACGGTGGAAGACTGGGCTGCCCTGTCGCGGTGGAGGTTGTCCCTGATCAGGTCCTCCATCACTGCATCGCAAAGATGAGAGTCATACCTTACCCCCACTTTTTCAATTCCCCCGCTGATATAGGTATAATAATGCTGGAAGATGGGAATGAAAGCTTCAAGGAACCTGCTGCGCTTTTCATACAGCAGCCTGCCAAGCCGTATCATCTGTTCATCCCATATCTCAAGTTGTGTCTTATCGTAAAAATTCTTCTCGGCGAAGGCTTTCAGAAGTGAATTGCGCTGAAGGAGCACCTTGTTGTACTGGATAAGGTCATCCAGATACATTTTATCGAATTGAGAGATCACGCTGTCGATATACCTCCTCCTGACCTCAGGACCTTCGTTTATCAGGTCCCTGTCGTATGGTGAGATCATGATAAGGGGGAAATGCCCGATATGGTCCGACAGCCTTTCGTATTCTTTTTTATTCAGCAGGAACCTCTTGCGCTGGTTTCGCTTTTGGATACACTGCACAAGATCAGGGCTGTCGCCATTACGGAAAAAACTTCCGTTGATGGCGAAAAAGTCCTGGTTGTGCCTGATGTTCTGGGTATCGGCCGGGTTAAAATAACTTTTACAGAACGAGAGGTAATGAATTGCATCGAGGAGGTTTGTCTTTCCTACTCCGTTATTTCCTGTAAAGCAATTTATCTTGTCGGAAAAGACAAGGTCGGCAAGCTCGTAATTCTTGAAATTTGCGACTGAAAGTTTATGAAGAAACATCCCCGGAGGTTAAGAACTGCAAAGATACATTTCTTATTTCTTCTTGGTGAATTCCGAAAGATTAACTGCCACAGTGAAGTAATTGGGATTGGGTACTCCTGCCTGTACAGTGGTTCGGGTATAACTGATATTGAACATCTTTATCCTCAGTCCGAAGCCCAGTGAGAAACCGGCCAGGCCGGTTTTACCGTAAAGTTTCATTTCCTGCCTCTGGCGGTAATTATATCCCAGCCTGATGGCAAACACCTTGGCAATGGTTATTTCGCCCCCGATGACGACATGCCTCATGAAATTATCGGCAAATTTGCTGATCCCCGATTTTGTCTGCACCTGGCCTGTGATCGGGTCAGCCTGGTTAGCAGGATTGTTGGGGTCGGTATAGGTAAGGTCCCACTTCTGCAGATCGGTGAAGATCTCGTAAAAACGAAGGGGGATATGTTTCAGCTTTTCGCTTAAGCCAAGCTGTATCTGGAAAGGCAGGGGTTCATGGTTGCCTGCAGTATAAGGTACTATCTGGTACCCGATATTCCTGAAAATAAGAGAAGCGTTGAACACATCGTCAGTTGCGGTATAGGTACCAGCCACGTCCACCGCTATCCCGAAGGAACGGTAGGTTTCGAGGGCCGAGTATATCAGCTTGCCATTCGCCCCTATGTTAAAATGCGGGCTCAGGGGCCTTCCCCATCCGATATTCAGTGCATATTCCGAAGCAGTGAATGTGCCGGTGATGGTACCCGAAGCATCAGCCTGGGTAAAGCTTCCATAGGATACAAATTGCAGGGAACCAGCAAAGTTGCCGGCTTTGCTGAAGGAATGGGCGAACATCGCATAACCGTAATTCGCTGCCATATAAGTGACAAAACTAAAAGCCAGGCTGTTGTTCATGTCGGGCGTAATGACCGAGGGGTTCGCCAGCGCGATTGTAACGTCGTTATCCCTGACAGGCAGGAAATTACTTCCTATTGATGCAACCCTTGCCGAATTGGTGAGGTTAAGGAATTCATAGGTGCCGGAACTCCCGCTCTGTGAATACAGAGAACTTATTCCCTTGAGAAACAAAAGAATTAAAATGGAAAGTAAGCGTAGATGACGAAGCACGTTTATCTTTTAATTTATATATCAAACGAAAGCCTTTGAGAAATATTTTATCGGGATACAGAAACTATTGGATCAGCCCCCGGCCCGTCTTTTTAAGACGTCCCTGATCTTTGAGATCGGCGACGAGCTTATCAAGTATCCCGTTAATGAATTGTTTTGATTTCTGGGTGCTGAAACTTTTTGATATTTCGATGTATTCGTTCAATGTCACCTTAACCGGGATCTGCTGAAAATAAAGCACTTCTGCTAGTGCCATTTTAAGTATGATGATATCGGTAAGGGCAATCCTCTCAAGTTCCCAGTTTTTCGACCGTTCACCTATCATCTTTTCAAATTCTTCACTGTGGATGATAGTTTTGCGGAATAACTGGCTTATGAACTCTTTGCTTTCTGCAGCCTCGTCTTCATTGTCTTTTGTGAACAGGCTCATGATATCCGACTTAACAGAAAAATCTTCCGGGATTATCATCAGGGCTTTGATGGCATAACTTGCGACGATTTCAAAATCATCATGCCAGTGAATGCTCCTCTCTTCGCACAAAGACCTGAGATCAGCATTATTGGCTACATATTTCCTGAACAGCTTCACCAGGTAATTACGGTCATCTTCAAATGAACTCTCCCCCGATTTAAGGTAGGTGTGAAGGTCTTTCGATGCTTTCAGCTTCATTCCCGTCTTCCTGACCAACTCCTGTTCCTCGGTCCAGGATATAGAATATCTTTCAATATGTTTTGCCATGGGTTCATTATCCAGGAGCAGCTTTAGGAGGCGGTTCTGGAGTAGTTTCAGGCTGGGGTTCAGCTCATCGGCCGTAGGGTAGAATTTAGTTTTCGATTCTGCCATCCTGTATTCATAATGATGGATTAGCTCGAAAAGGAAAGAAAACTGCATGCTGAAGAGCTGATAAACCATTTCAATACTTTTGTGAAGGTTCTTTTCAGCTAATTCCATTTTGGGTTCGCCCCCCTGGAAAAAAGCATATAAGGCCTGAAGCACTTTTACACGATAATGTCGCCGTCCCAGCATCTGACTATGATTATAAACCTCTTGAAAATCGGTTGCAAAGCTATGGAAAGACTGCGATAGTTTTCAAATAATATTCATAATTTTGCGTTACTCATATTCTAAGAAACTAAAACCAAATGCTACTTAATGATGGAAGATAATGAAAATAAGGGTAAAGATAGAGGTGAAATCTTCTCAAGGGCGATACGGGCCGGTAAACGCACATACTTTTTTGATGTTAAGACAACTGTTGAGGGGGAAGCTTATCTGACCATTACTGAAAGCAAGCGCAGATTTAATGAAGATGGAAAATTCTTTTACGAAAAACATAAACTTTTTCTTTACAAGGAAGATTTTGACAAGTTTGTTAACGGGCTTAACGACTCCATTGAGTTTATAAGGACCGGCAAGGCTCCCGACCGGCCGGTTACCGGGAATTACGCAGATTCCAATGATGAGAACTATGGGAAAGACCTCAGTGCAGCGAGCCATTCCATTGAATTTGAGGACCTGACATCGGAAGCCGACCATACGGTTTAGGAAATCGGCACAACCGTCGGGGATCTGCTCAAACAGCAGTTTTACCACTATCTATCAAAACTTATTAACATAGCCTTAGCAAACGGCATTAAACTTTAATTTTGTTCATTGATTAATTATAATATGGGGAAAGTCATTGCAATTGCAAATCAAAAAGGAGGTGTGGGAAAAACCACTACGGCAATCAATCTTGCTGCAGGCCTTGCCGTGCTGGAATACAAGACACTTCTGATTGATGCAGATCCGCAGTCCAATGCAACATCGGGAGTGGGTTTTGATCCCAGAAGCATAGAGAACAGCATTTACGAATGCATTATGGACCATGTTGACCCTTTGTCGATCATCCTTAAAACCTCGACCCCTTTCCTTGACCTGCTTCCTTCGCATATAGACCTTGTTGGGGCTGAGATTGAAATGATCCACCTGCCCAACAGGGAGAAAGTCATGAAACAGGTTATTGAGAAAGTGAAAGCTAACTACGATTTCATTATTATTGATTGTTCCCCATCCCTTGGGCTGATCACGGTAAACGCTCTGACAGCGGCAGATTCGGTTATAATCCCGGTTCAGTGCGAATATTTCGCCCTGGAAGGATTGGGAAAGTTACTGAACACCATAAAGATAGTACAGGCCAGGCTCAACCCGGCCCTGGACATTGAAGGCATTTTGCTGACCATGTACGACAACCGCCTTAACCTTTCGAAACAGGTGGTTGACGAAGTCAAGACCCATTTCCAGCAGATGGTATTTCACACTATCATCAACAGGAATACGAAACTGGGCGAAGCCCCGAGTTTCGGCCAGACCATCATGGTGCATGACATTAACAGCACGGGCGCGATCAATTACCTGAACCTTGCCCGGGAGATCATTCAGAATAACGAAGAGCCGGTGGTCAGCACTGCCAGCCAGGAATTAAGCCAGTAACATGCAAGGAAAAAAGAAGGCATTGGGAAGAGGTCTTAGCGCCCTGTTAGAAGGAAGCTCTTCGGAACTGGCAGGGGAGGAATTACCCACCATCCCTGCGAGTCATACAGTATCGGCCATCCCTCTGAATCAGCTTGAGACCAACCCGTTTCAGCCAAGATCAAATTTCGAGGAAAAAGAGCTTGCCGAACTGGCAGTTTCAATACAGGAACAGGGTATTATCCAGCCTGTCACAGTAAGGAAGATAGGGCCCGAAAGATTCCAGCTGATCTCAGGGGAAAGAAGATGCCGCGCTGCCAGGATCGCTGGTCTTACAGAGATCCCGGCATATATCAGGCTTGCCAATGATGAGCAGATGCTTGAGATGTCGATTGTCGAGAACATCCAGAGGATGGACCTGAACCCTCTAGAAGTGGCATTGAGTTTCCAGCGGCTTATCGAAGAATGCCGCATCAGGCAGGAGGACCTTGGCCAGAAAGTCGGGAAAGACCGTTCTACCGTATCAAATTACATCCGGCTGCTGAAACTGCCTGTCGAGATCCAGGTCGCCGTGAGGGATGGGATCATCAGCATGGGTCATGCCAGGGCTCTCATCACCATGGAAGATGAAAAGCAGCAACTGCAGGTGCTTCAAAAGATTCTTGAGAAAAAACTTTCGGTGCGCCAGGTTGAAGACCTGGTGAGGAGCCTTCTAAAGCCTGCAAAACCCGCCTTACCTGCCGGCCCTAAGCTTCTACCCTCCCAATACCAGCATGCCAGGGAGAAAATAAGCAACAGCTTGCAGTCGGAGGTAGAGATCACTCTGGGTGCCAGGGGAAAAGGAAGCATCCTCATCCACTTTCATTCTGAAGAAGAATTTCACAAACTGCTTTCTAAAATGAATCCTGAATGAGATTGGTCATCCTGGCGGTTGTGTTTTTATGGCTTGCCGTTTTGCCTGCCAAAACAGTGAAAGCCCAAACCGACAGCATCCCAAAGGAAAAACCGGATTCAATTGTCGAAAAAGAACATTCCGCTACAAAAGCCAGTATCATGTCGGCCTGCCTTCCCGGTCTGGGCCAGATATACAACCACAAGATCTGGAAAGTGCCTATTATTTATGCAGGTTTCGGCGTAATGGCCTATCTTATCGTTTTCAACACGAATTTATACCTGGACTATAAGTGCGCTTATATCGAGTCGGTAAACGGAAACCATAATGGGAACTATGCCTACCTTGAGAACTATTACTCTGCCACGCAACTGGCATCAGCCAGGGAATATTACAGGAGGAACCTTGAACTGACATGCCTTGTGAGCGTCTTATGGTATGCCTTGCAGATCCTGGACGCCACCGTAGACGCGCATTTATACAGTTTCAACATCAACAAAACACTCAGCATGAAGGTAGAGCCTACGATGCTGGTGCCTGTTGCTTCCACGAATTTTACGGGTGGATTAAAGTTATCGTTACATTTTTAAACTGAACATATGAAGATTGCGTTGCTGGGATATGGGAAAATGGGACAGGAGATCCATGCCATGGCCGAAAAGAGGGGTCACAAGATAGTCCTGATAATCGACAATGACGAGGCATGGAAGGAAAGAGGTTATTTGCTCAAAGAGGCAGAAGTGGCAATTGAATTCACAACACCCGATTCGGCCCTTGATAACATCATGAATTGTTTCCAATATGACGTGCCTGTAATTGTTGGCACAACCGGCTGGATAGAAGACATGGACCGTATCCGCAGGACTTGCATGGAACAGAATAAGAGCCTTTTCTTTTCTCCAAATTTCAGCATAGGGGTCAACCTGTTTTTTGAACTGAACCGTTACCTGGCTTCCATCATGGCAAAGTGGGATAACTATGAAATTTCTATTGAAGAAACCCACCACATCCATAAGCTTGACGCACCGAGCGGCACCGCCATTGTACTCGCCAACGACATCATCCGCAATATAGAAAGAAAGGAAAAATGGGTAAAGGAACTTCAGGAAAACCCCGATGAAGTCGGGATCAAATCATACCGCAGCGAGGATGTCCCGGGAACTCATATCGTTCGTTATGAATCGGAAATGGACTCCATCGTCATCACCCATAATTCCAAAACACGCAGGGGATTTGCCCTGGGAGCTGTCATGGCAGCCGAATGGATACAGGGCAAAAGAGGGTTCTTTGAAATGAAAGACCTTCTGAATCCTCAAAAAAGTAATCTCTGACAGTAAGAAACAAGTGAAAATCACGTTATTATCTTAAACCCATAAAATGAACCTCTATCTCATCCTATCCGTCCTTTTTACCGTTGCGACATTTGCCGGTTTGTGGGGGATATTCACGAAAGCCGGTGAAGCAGGCTGGAAAATCCTTGTGCCATTCTATAATCTTTACATATGGCTGCAGATCGTCCGCAAACCACTCTGGTGGTTTATATTCCTGCTTATTCCCTTTATCAATGTATTCGTGATCCTGCTCCTGATCGTTGAATTACTGAAATGTTTCAAAAAATACGGCCTGGGCGAACAGGCAGTGGGCGTATTATTCCCCTTTATCTACCTGCCTTACCTTGCCTTCACGCCGGCAGAGAAATTTTATACACCTGGCAGCGTTCCTGCCTTCAGGAAAACAGCGGTCAGGGAATGGGTCGACGCCATTATTTTTGCCGTTATTGCAGCAAGCATTATCAGGATATTCTTCTTTGAAGCATATACCATCCCCACCTCCTCGATGGAAAAGACCCTGCTTGTTGGCGATTACCTTGTAGTGAGCAAAGTAAGTTATGGACCGAGGGTTCCCAACACCCCCCTCTCTTTCCCCTTTGTACACCACACCCTACCCTTGTCGGAGACTGCAAAGTCATACCTGGAGTGGATCAAGCTTCCTTATTACAGGTTCCCTGGTTTTGCCACTATAAAAAACATGGATGTGGTGGTCTTCAATTATCCCGACGGGGATACCCTTTCAACCAAATATCAGAGCAACATCTCTTATCACCAGATGGTGAGGAAGCTTGGCAGGGATGTGATCTGGAACGATCCTCAGAATTATGGCGAAATAATCTCAAGGCCCGTTGATAAAAGGGAAAATTTTATCAAGCGGTGCATAGGGATCGCAGGCGACAGCATCCGTATTGCCGACAGGAAGGTATTCATCAACGGTCAACTTGAGAAGAATCCAGGAAAGAGGCAGTGGAAATACATTGTGCGCACCGACGGAAATCCCATTAACACCATGAACCTCGAGAAGCTCGGAATCACAGAACCTCCCCAGACCGATAACAACGGTAATTACGAACTAACCCTTTCGGATGAAGCCATAGCAGGCCTCAAACAGTTCAGCAATATTAAATCCATAGATCCGGAGATACTGCCTAAAGGCTTATGGGATCCCGACATTTTCCCATTCGACTCGGCTTACCGCTGGAACGTCGACAATTTCGGCCCCATCTGGGTGCCGAAAGCCGGTGTGACCATTAAAATTAACCTCTCAAACATCATGCTATACAAGAGGGCCATAGGAGTTTTTGAAGGGAATGACCTGAAGATACGCGACGGCAAGATCTATATCAACGGAAAGGAGTCCGACACCTATACGTTTAAAATGAACTATTACTGGATGATGGGTGACAACAGGCATAATTCACAGGATTCAAGGTACTGGGGATTCGTTCCCGAAGACCACGTCGTGGGGAAAGCCTCCCTGGTGTGGCTGTCGCTTGATCCTAACAAATCGCTGTTCGACGGCAAGATCCGCTGGAGCAAGCTCATGCATTTAGTGAAATAAGAACTGAAATAACAAGTACACCCAATGACCGACTCCCGTATCCGACTGTTGTTCCTGTTAATCCCTGTTTTTCTTTTATTACAGGGAAACACGAAAGCCACGCCGCCTTTTGAAGGAGTAATCAATTTCAGGATCGCATATCCCGGCACAAAACTTACCAAAAGCCAGCTAGAGCTTTTCCCGAAAACACTTACAGTAATGATCAAAGGCGGCAAATCGCGAACCGACATACTTACGGGGGGTGGCAGCCGCATTGAGATTACCGATCACCAGGAGAAAACGAAAATCAAGCTCCTTAACATGATGGGGCAGAAATATGCCATAAAGTATTCGTCGGATGATGTCGCTAAGGAAACATCGAAAGAGCCACCTGTGCATGTTGATCTCACTGATAAGGTGAAGAACATTGCCGGCTATCAATGCAAGAATGCCCTCATCACCGTCAATGACAAGAACGGGAAATATACTATCGATGTTTATTACACTCCCGAACTGGGGGGCAAACAGGCTAATTTTGACAAAGGCATATACCAGGATATTGAAGGCGTGCTAATGGAATTTTCGATGAAAACTACGGATATGACCATGAGGTTCACCGCCCATGCCGTTGAAAAGAAAACTGTTTCCTTAAAAGAATTTGAAATACCTTCTGACTACACGATTATTACAAAAGATGAATTGAAAAGCAAAATCGGGAGCAAGGAATAGGGCCTATGGCAAAGCAATACAACACCTTAAAATCGAATACCTTCAGGGATGAGGCCAACCCTTTACCGGAAGAGGAACTGCCTTTGCAGGATGCAAATCCGAAGTCAAAAAAAACCAGGAAAGAAAAGCCTGTGAAGGAAAAACCTCCAAAAAAGGAAAAACCTCCGAAAAAGAAAAAGGAACTGACCGAAAAGCAGATCGAGAAAAGAGAAAGAAGGCTCAGGGTTTGGGGCCTTGCCTCCCTCCTGCTCGGGATTTATCTTTTACTGTCTTTTGCTTCTTACCTGCAGACCTGGAAAACCGACTACAGTTATACCGATACCGTTTTCAAGCATTTTTCAGTAGAAGCATTCCGGGCAGGGGATGTCAGATGCGAGAACTGGATGGGTAAGACCGGGGCGCTTATTTCATACATGTTTATTTCGAACTGGTTCGGGATTGCCTGTTTTTTCTTTGTGGTCGTGCTCCTTATATTGGGTCTGCGGTGGCTGCTGAGGATCAGCTTTTTTTCGGCATGGAAGACCATGGAATATTCTTTCTTCGGGGTTTTATGGCTCCCGGTATTCCTGGGACTTGTTCTCCCCCCCGACCATATAGCGACAGGGGTTTTGTTCACCGGGGTTTATGGCTTCCAGATGAACCTCTGGCTCAATGACTTCATGGGACAGACAGGGCTGGCCATTTTGCTTGCTTTTACTTTCTTCAGTTTCCTGATCATTGCTTTTAATATCCCTTTCCGCTGGTTAAAGCCTAAAAAAGACCAGGATGAAATTGCTGATGCTGTGACTGCGGATGTTGTTTCTCCGGAACCCGAACCCGCAGCTGCTGAACAGCCCGGGATTGTGCCCGCCAACCTGATGATTGAAAAACCGGTGGAAGAGACACAGCCGATAGATCTCGGCGGACCGGCTGATGAAGTATTTGCTGAATCTGTTCCTGAAATTGAGCTGCAGATCGAGAAACCCAGTGAAGAAACTGACCTCGAGATGAAAGGCCCTATCCCCCGACAGGGGTTGGATACCCTCTACGACCCCACCCTTGACCTGCCCAGCTATAAATTCCCCACCCTTGACCTTCTGAGTGATTACGGTGGTGATTCCGTTGCTGTGAGGAAGGAAGAACTTGAAGCCAACAAGGACAGGATCGTACAGACCCTTTCGCATTACGATATCAAGATAGCCAAGATAAAAGCCACCATAGGGCCAACGGTTACCTTGTACGAGATAGTCCCTGAAGCAGGCGTCAGGATCTCCAGGATCAAAAACCTGGAGGATGACATCGCATTAAGCCTGTCGGCCCTCGGGATCCGTATCATCGCCCCCATGCCTGGCAAAGGAACTATCGGCATTGAAGTCCCAAACCAGAATCCCGAGATCGTCTCGATAAAATCATTGCTGGCTTCTGATAAATTCAAGAATTCGGCTTTTGAACTGCCTTTTGTACTTGGGAAAACTGTGACAAACGAAACGTTCATCGCCGACCTGGCGAAGATGCCACATCTGCTTATGGCAGGTGCTACCGGACAGGGGAAATCGGTCGGGCTGAACACCATTATCACTTCCCTGCTTTACAAAAAGCATCCTTCGCAGATCAAGTTTGTGATGATAGACCCCAAAAAGGTCGAACTCACCCTGTTCTCGAAGATTGAAAGGCATTTCCTGGCCAAGCTGCCCGACAGCGAGGAAGCCATCATTACCGACACCAAGAAGGTCATCCGCACCCTGAACTCCCTTAACATAGAGATGGACGGCAGGTACGACCTGCTCCGTGATGCCCAGGTAAGGAACATCAGGGAATACAATGAAAAATTCTATAACCGCAAACTGAATCCCAACGACGGCCACAGGTTCCTGCCTTATATTGTAATTGTAATAGACGAGTTCGCCGACCTGATCATGACTGCCGGGAGGGAAATAGAAACTCCTTTAACACGTCTGGCACAGCTGGCGAGAGCCACCGGGATTCACCTGATCATCGCAACCCAGAGGCCTTCGGTTAACATCATCACTGGAACAATCAAAGCGAATTTTCCGGCCCGTATAGCATTCAGGGTTATTTCGAAGATCGATTCACGTACCATCCTGGACTTCTCAGGGGCCGACCAGCTGATTGGACGGGGCGACATGCTCCTTTCAACCGGCAGCGACCTCATCAGGCTGCAGTGCGCATTTGTGGATACGCCTGAGGTTGAAAAAGTAACGAGTTTCATTGGCTCCCAGAGAGGGTACCCCGATGCACACGCCCTGCCCGAATACTATGATGAGGAGAATAGCTCGGGAAAGGATTTTGATCCCAACGAGAGGGATGATTTTTTTGCCGAAGCAGCCAGGCTGGTCGTTCAGCACCAGCACGGCTCAACCTCGCTTTTGCAAAGGAAACTGAAACTGGGCTATAACCGGGCCGGGCGCATCATCGACCAGCTTGAAGCAGCCGGGATAGTCGGGTCTTTTGAAGGAAGCAAGGCAAGAGAAGTCAAATACAAGGATAGTTCAGCCCTTGAATCTTACCTTAAGGAAATGGGGAACGAATAAACACCAAAAAAATCAATCATCAGTAAAATGAAAAAGCTCATTATTGTATTTCTAATGGCTGCCGCATTCAGCGGTTACAGCCAGAAAGCCTCTGAAATTCTAGACCAGGTAAGCGCTAAAACTAAATCATATACCTCCATCAAGGCAGATTTCTCGTACCGCATGGAGAATGCAAAAGCCAAAATCAATGAGCAAAAGCAGGGGACTCTCCTGCTCAGCGGCGACAAGTATAAGATGCAGGCCAGCGGACAGACTGTGATATGCGATGGAAAGACCATATGGACATTCATGCCTGAGTCAAACGAGGTGCAGGTCAATTCACTAGACAATAAGGACGAGGCTCTTACCCCTTCGAAGCTTCTGTCGAATTACAATACAAACTTCAAATCAAAGATCCTGAACGAAAAAAACAGCGACCCCGGGACTATAAAGATTGAACTGGTCCCAAACACCATTAAAAATTATAACCGTGCTGTCCTCTCGGTGGACAAAGCAAAACTCCAGGTAAAGTCATTCATGATCTGCGACAAAAGCGGGAATATTTTCACATACACCATAACGCGTTTCCAGACCGATATCCCGGTCAGTGCTTCAGATTTTTCTTTCGATCCCAAGAAATTTCCGGGGGTTGAGGTTATTGACATGCGCTAAGATGGATCCAAGGTCCGAAAACGGGTCCGGCAGGCTGGAAGAACTGGCAGGGAGCATAAGGCAATCAGTTATCAGGAGCCTTGCAGAAGCCGGTTCGGGCCACCTCGGAGGCTCCATGAGTTCGGCCGATATCCTTACAGCATTATATTTTTCAGTATTAAAACATCATCCAGCCGAACCAACCTGGCCCGGCCGCGACAGGTTTATACTATCCATCGGTCATATTGCCCCGGTTCTTTATGCCACTCTTGCCGAAGCAGGTTACTTCCCGAAGGAAGAAATGCTGACTCTGAGGAAGGCAGGAAGCCGTTTGCAGGGGCATCCGGGGAGGGACCACAAATTGCCTGGGCTTGAGCTTTCGGCAGGATCCCTGGGGCAGGGTCTTTCTGTTGCTGTAGGAATGGCGATCGCTTTTAAAATAGACGGGCTGGATAACCGCATCTATTGCCTCAACGGAGACGGGGAGTTGCAGGAGGGTTCAGTATGGGAGGCAGCGATGTCGGCTGCTCATCATAAACTTGACAAGCTCTGCCTGATAATCGACAGGAACGGACTTCAGATTGACGGCAGTACAGAAACCGTCATGGCCCTTGAACCTTTGAAAAAGAAATTTGAAGCCTTCGGATGGAATGCACTTGAATGCGACGGGCATGATTTCAGGTCCCTGCTGAACGCTTTTCAGAAAACTCGGCTGGAAACCTCACGCCCATCGGTCATCATAGCAAAAACCCTGATGGGCAAAGGCATTAAAAGTATAGAAGGAGACTACCGCTGGCATGGAAAATCGCCATCGAAGGAGCAGGCTGAGGAGATGATAAAGGAAGTAGCGAAGTAGCGAAAGGCGTTGGGTGAAGCCCAAATGAGCACGCAAATGAAATAAACAATTGGTGCGAATAAATGGTGAAATTAGTTAACAGGGGGAATAAAGCGACGAAGACCGGGTTCGGGGAAGGCCTTCTGGAGGCCGGCATTGACAACGGAAGTGTAGTGGCTATCGGCGCCGACATCACTGCATCGGTAGGCGTCGATTTGTTTGCTTCAAAATTCCCATCCCGCTTCATCTCACTTGGCATTGCCGAACAGAACTGCGTTGGTGTGGCTGCGGGAATGGCACTTGCAGGCAAGATCCCGGTATTTGCGACTTACGGTGTTTTCTCGTCTTTACGGACAACCGACCAGGTAAGGATTTCTCTTTGTTATAATAATCTGCATGTGATTATCGGCGGTGCCCATACGGGGGTTTCGGTAGGCCCCGACGGCGCAACCCACCAGGCCCTGGAAGATATTGCCATAATGCGTGTTTTGCCAAACATGACAGTTCTATCGCCCTGCGATGCAACACAGGCCAGGCTGGCTGTCATTGCAGCGGTTGAACAATGCAACGGCCCGGTTTATCTGAGGTTCGGGAGGGAGGCCATGCCCGATTTCACTACCCCTGAGATGGGATTCGCTATTGGCAAGGCCCAATTGCTTCACCATGGGAATGACCTGGCTATAATATCCACCGGGCATATGACCTGGGAAGCCCTTCGGGCTGCTTATGAGCTCGAAAAAGAAGGTATCATGGCCAGGGTGCTGAATATACATACCATTAAACCTCTGGATGAAACCGCCCTGGTTGAGGCAGCAAGGGAATGCGGTGCCATTGCGACAGCCGAGGAGCACCAGGTTGCAGGCGGCCTGGGGTCGGCCGTATCAGAAGTCATCAGTAAAAACCACCCCGTGCCTATGGAGTTTGTTGGGATGAATGACCGTTTCGGGGAATCGGGCCCTCCTCTTGAACTCATGCGCAAATTCGGGCTCACCGCAGAAAATATTATAACTGCCTGCCGGAAAGCTTTGGAAAGGAAAAGAAGATGAAAAGAATGTACAATGTACGACGTACGATGTACGAATAATTTCGCTTTTCGCTTTTCACTTTTCGCTACTTCGCTATTTCGCTACTTCGCTACTTACAATATCTTCCGGATATCCTAACTTATGCAGGAACAACCCGCAGGCAGGCACTGAATCCCCTGCATCCGACCTGTTTTTGGCCTCGATCACGAGCTTGAGATCCCTCAGGTTCATTTTTCCTGTACCAAGGTCAAGTAAAGTCCCTACTATGGCCCTGACCATGTTCCTGAGAAAGCGGTTCGCCGAAATGGTGAACACCAGCTGGTTGCCTGTTACTTCCCAATATGCCTCACTGAGTTTGCAGATCTTTGTTTTAGTGTCGGAATCCACTTTGGAGAATGAAGTAAAATCGGAATGCGACATCAGGATCTCCGCGCCACGGTTCATCATCTCAATGTCGAACGGCCCGTAATGGTACCATGAATGGTTTACGAGGAACGGATCCTTTTGCAATGCGATATAATACTTATAAGTACGGAGAAAGGCGCTGAAACGGGCGTGGGCATCCTGCTTCACAGGGAAGATCTTCCTGATAGCTATATCTTTGCCAAGATATGAGTTCAGTTTAAAAACCAGTTTCACTGCCTGTGCTTTACTGAGCTCTTTTTCAAGATCCATATGTGCATAATACTCCCTCGCATGCACACCTGCGTCGGTTCGGCCGCAACCAGTGAGGCTTACATCTTCCCTCAGCATCATGCCCAGAGCATCACACAGTATTTTTTGTATGCTGATGGCATTCTTCTGGGCTTGCCAGCCGTGAAAATTTGTTCCGTCGTAAGAAAGTAAAATAAAATACCTCATCACCATTTACAATTAATAACGTGTTAATCTCCCTGATACAAAACACCTAAAATATTAGAATCTGCAGCCGGGCATCAGTTTCGTTCATCCAAAGATAATTCAGATTATATCAATTTGTAAACTTTCATCTGATTTTCATTATTAGTATTTGAATATCAGGTCAATAAACAATAATTGCCAATTGTGAATTTAGTAACAAGGAAGGAGGCATAGTTTTGCTGTTTAGCGAAAACAGCCAGCCCACAAATTAACAAGGTTGAAGATGGGCCGTTCCCCTCCTGCTCATCGCCTGCAAAGACAAACTTCCCGGGCCGGGAACCATGGTTAAGCCTTTGATACCGACGAAAAAATAATCAGGGCCGAATCGAATCAAAGGCAGATTGCAGCAATACGACAATACCCCTGGTGCAGTGAACAGATTGGGTTTACTGCAGATATTTTTACTCAGATTTCATTCAGTTGTAAAAAAAATATCTCAATTGTGAATTTTATAACAAAAGAAATATGTATTTTTGTCAAGAAATTTATCTGAAAGAATATTTGTTTGCATAACTCATTAAAAATCAAGATACAATGGCTACAAACAACAATTACATCACAGAACTAGTGGATAAACACGGCAGGGCACGAACCAGTCTGATGCCAATCCTGCAGGGAGTGATTGAGAAAAACAACTTCATTTCAGATCAGGATATGACTGAAATTGCAATGGAACTCGATCTGTCCCCTGCCCAGGTTTATGGCACCGCAACTTTTTATTCATTCCTCGAAACTCAGCCTCGCGGGAAATATGTGATACGTGTCTGTAAAACTATCACCTGTGACATGCACGGGAAGAGGACCGTAGTACAAACTATTGAAGACATGCTGAAGATCAAGGTAGGTGAAACATCGCCGAACAAGAAATTCACCCTGCTTGAGACCAATTGCCTTGGCTGGTGCCACGAAGGACCGGCTATGCTGATCAATGAGAAACCTTTTTCAGGGCTCACTCCCGAAAAGGTTCATGACATCATTAGTGAGTACATGCATAAATAATTTAAAATAAGGAGATTGACAATGTCTGACACCAAACTAAAACGAGTTGACCTTATTTTCGGGGAATATTCCAATGTTAAATATAAGGTACTGGCCGATACGCTGAAACGCACCAATGAAGAGATCCTGGAGGACTTGCTGGAATCGGGTCTCCGTGGCCGCGGAGGTGCAGGATTTCCCACAGCAATGAAGTGGAAATTTACCGCTCAGACCCCGGGTGAAGAAAAGTATGTTATATGTAATGCCGATGAAGGCGAACCCGGAACATTCAAAGACCGTGAGATTCTGAGCCGCGTACCGAGAAAAGTATTTTCAGGGATGGCGATCTGCGGAAAAGTTATAGGGGCTAAACAGGGATTTATTTACCTCAGGGGTGAATATAAATTCCTGCTTCCCGAACTTATAAAAGAGCTTGATGGTTACAACGAGTTTGCAAAATCCATAGGCTTGGATTTCCCTATCGGGATCAGGCTGGGCAGCGGGGCTTACATCTGCGGTGAAGAAAGCGCATTGTTCGAATCCATGGAAGGTAAACGTGGTGAACCCAGGAATAAACCTCCCTACCCTACCACATCGGGATATCTTGGCAAGCCCACCGTGATAAACAATGTTGAAACGTTTGTCAATGTTCTCATGATCATGCGACTCGGCTCCACCCAGTTCAAACTGCTGGGGACATCCGATTCACGCGGATCTAAAGTATTTTCAGTATCAGGAGACACCCCCATTCCGGGTATCTATGAACTGGAACTTGGCATGCCCCTTGACCGTTTTGTTGATGAGTTCGGTGATGGTGATACCAAAGCCGTTCAGGTCGGAGGCGCCTCAGGCTTCTGCGTTCCGCGAAAGAAATTCAAGGATACTGTGATAGGCTTTGAAGGAGTCCCCACCGGAGGTTCCATGATGCTTTTCAACAGTTCCAGGTCTATGTATAATGTATTGCACAATTATCTGGAGTTCTTTGAAGAAGAATCCTGCGGACAATGTACTCCCTGTCGTGTAGGTTGCCAGCAGCTTCGCAAAGGAATAGAAGCTGTCAAGAAGAGTGAGAAAAAATCACTTTACCTTGATCAGTTGCTGAAGCTTTCCGAAAGCATGAAACTGACCGCAAAATGCGGTTTGGGACAGTCAGTTGCCAATTCATTTTCATCTATCGTTAACAACTTCAAAGAAGAAATGATTTACTAAAGGAACCTGAACATGAAAAATACTAAAAAAGAAACTGAAAAAAAGATCAACCTCACCATCGACGGGATCGAGGTATGTGTTGATGAGGGCACCACTATACTTGACGCAGCACGCAAGCTCAACATACATATTCCTACTCTTTGTTACCATGAAGACCTTTGTGTTGCAGGCAACTGCCGGGTTTGTATTGTGGAACAGGAAAAGGCTAAGTCGCTTCCCGCTTCCTGTGCAACACCCGCTTCTGAAGGCATGGTGATCCATACCAACAGTATGAAAGTAAGGCTTGCCCGTAAGCATATTGTGGAATTGCTGCTTTCGGAACATCATGCAGACTGCACCAAGTGTTACAAGAACGGAATCTGTGAGCTCCAGGGACTGGCTTCCCAGATGCTTACCGGTGACCACATGTTCCTCGACCTGGTTCCGGACCATAATTACACTATCGATATGTTCAACACTGCCATAATCAAGGATGACAGCCGTTGTATCCGCTGCCAGCGCTGCGTCAGGACCTGCGAAGAACTCCAGGGAGTTAGCGCGCTTGGCGTTGCATATCGCGGAAATCATATGAAGATCTCCACTTTCTTCGAACATCCTTTGTTTGAAGTGGTGTGCACCAACTGCGGCCAGTGTGTGAACCGCTGTCCGACCGGCGCCCTTATTGAAAGGAATTACATCGACCAGGTGTGGGATGCAATTTATGACCCCACCAAGCATGTTGTTGTGCAGACTGCTCCTGCTGTTCGTATTGCATTGGGTGAAGCTCTCGGGATGCCTCCGGGAAAGATTGTAACAGGTAAAATGGTTACTGCTCTGAAAAGGCTTGGATTCAACGCCGTTCTTGATACAGATTTCACTGCTGACCTTACCATCATTGAAGAAGGTAATGAGTTACTCACCAGACTGAAGAAAGCACTGCTCGACAAGGATCCGAATGTTTCCCTGCCGATGTTTACATCATGCTCACCGGGCTGGATCAAATTCATTGAGCACACTTTCCCCGAATTCCTGGGAAACCTGTCGACCTGCAAATCACCACAGCAGATGTTCGGCGCCCTGGTTAAAACCTATTACGCCCAGAAGCGCAAACTGGATGCCAAGAACATTGTTTCGGTGTCCATCATGCCCTGCACAGCAAAGAAATTTGAAGCCAACCGCCCCGAGATGCGTTCCAGCGGTTATAAAGATGTCGATTTTGTACTGACCACCCGTGAACTCGGGATCATGATCAAACAAGCAGGCCTCGACTTCGAAGCCTTACCTGAAGAACATTTCGACAGCCTTATGGGTTCTTCAACAGGAGCTGCTGTAATCTTCGGTACTACCGGTGGTGTTATGGAAGCCGCTTTGAGAACGGTTTATGAAGTAGTCACCGGGAGGGAGATCCCGTTCGAAGGTCTCAATATCACCCCGGTACGTGGAACCGAAGGCGAAGTACGTGAAGCATCACTTAAAATTGAAAAAGTCAAACCTGAATGGAAATTCCTTGAAGGTGTTGAGGTTAAATGCGCTGTTGCCAACGGTCTTGCGCATGCCAAAAAAGTCATGCAGGATGTAAAAGACGGTAAAGCCAACTATCATTTTATAGAGATCATGGCTTGCCCGGGAGGTTGCCTTGGAGGCGGCGGACAGCCTATTCCCACCAACAAGGATATCCGTACAAAAAGAAAACAGGCAATTTATGAAGAAGACCTGGGAATGCCGATCCGTAAATCTCATGAGAACCCTGAGGTACAACTGATCTACAAAGAATTCCTTGGAGGCCCGCTCGGTCATAAATCCCATGAACTGTTACATACCCACTACACTCCCAGAAAGAGATACTAATTTACTCACTTGACACAAAAAAAGAAGCCGTCCAAAAGACGGCTTCTTTTTTTTACGGGCTGCCAAATCCCAAAGGCAGCCTTAAACACATCACTAACTAACGGTATGAAAAGAACGGACTGGAATTAGATCTTTGGAGTGTTGTTCTCCGATTTCTTTGGTTCTGCAGGAGGAGTTGCGCTTTCGGGCTTCTCAGCTGCACCTTCATCATCACCTGAATGTATGATGACTTTCATTTCTTTGTTATGGCCGTTTCCCCTTTGATGAGGGGAATGCGGATGCCTGCCATTGATATAGATTACATTGTTCCGGCCGAAATCCTGAGCATCCTGTACGTCGATGATGATGCGTTTTCCGCCTTTTTTATCAATGATCTTATATGATTTAACCCTGCTCATAGGGATATTCCCAAGGACATCCGAAAGTGATTCGCCTTTATCAGGCATTGCAAAAACCTGAGGACCCGGGGCAGCACCGCCGAAAAATTCATTCTCAAGTTCCTCTTCTGCATCAGGGGGTTCAGGCACATCAGGCATCTCAAAATTATAATTGAATGAATGAGGGAAATTCCCAGAATGGAATCTTTGACAGCAATCGGGCATGTTGAACCTGTACATATGCATGCATTTTGAGGAAGGATCACCTGAAATTGAATCATCCATTCCATTGATATAAATCTGTATGTTTTTCATCTGGTCCCCTTCCTCCTTCATGTCAGATTCAGCATTTTTGATCTGAACATGCATATCTTTCATTAATTTTTCAAGATCAGCACCATCGATTCCTCCGGGGGCGTTGATCAACGTATCAAGTTCGGTTCTTTTACCATTTTCTTCTTTAATGATACGAACCTTTATTTTACCTTCCTTTGCCTTAGGATCGGACGTCGCAGTAACTGTTACTTTCTGTTCCTTTCTACCTTTGGAGGGAGTTGCAGTAACAATCGTGGTTGTTTTTTGCTCTTTTTTATCCTGTGCTGAAACAGGAGAAGTACCTATTAAAGAAATACATAATACAGCAACTCCTGAAAGGATTGCACACGGCCGGTAAAATTCCCTGGTTTTCATGGTATGTTTTTTTGATGGTACAAAGCTATACCGGGATTAGGTCGTAAAATGTTAAGGAAGCGTTAAACTTGGTTAACAAAACGTTAATCCCCTGACAGAAAAGAACTTCTTTGCCTATTTTTGCATCATGAACAAGAGAACCCTGTATATCCTTATTGCACTGATCTGTCTTTCGCTGCTGGGTATTATCATTGTTCAGTTCTTCTGGATCAGGAATGCCATACAGGTGAAGGAGGCCCAGTTCAACCGCAGCGTGAATGACGCCATGGGTGTTGTGGTGAACAAACTTGAAACAAAAGAAAGCGTCCACCTCCTTGCCAGGAACAGTATTAACGACAGCATTAAAGAGATTCTGAGGGAGTCTCCCGAGGAAACGGTGATGCGCCCTCCTGCCCCGGAAAACAGACACAGGCATGATCGGGCTTATGCCCGGGCAGGGAAACAGAATAAAGCCTTAGACAGTATTATAAATAATTTCAGGCAGGTTACTATAAACGTGAATCCGCTATATACCGAAATGCAGTTTGAGTGGAATGACAGCGAACTGAAAAAGATCGATTCAATGATGCAGCTTCAGGCTGAAGAATTACATAATCCGCAGATAGAATACAGAATTGAAGAGGAATTAAGTGCACCTCCCGAGATGATATTCACCAATCCCTCCCAGACCGTGCATTTTTTTAATGCCGGCCGTGGAGGGTCACATACCAGTAGCTATTCAATGCACGGGAAGTTTCCGCCTCCCCCTGATGCCGCTTCACCTGAAGTCATGGACAGGGTTCAAAAGCTTACCGAGAAAACAAGGAAATTAAAGGAGATCCTGCAGAAACTTACCGTTGAATCTGAAACTAAACCAAAACCAGTTGGCGAACGTGTCCAGAAGGACACACTTGAACAGCTCATCAGGAAATCCTTATCGGAAAAAGAGATAAACCTGGCATTTGAATTTGCTGTTTTTGTCCCGGCCGGTGATTCGAACCAATTGCCGATAAAATCCTCCCATTTTGAAACCGCCAATATGAGCACCGGGCACCGCGTGACCCTGTTCCCCAACGACCTGATCACAAAACCCAGCCAGCTGCTATTGTTCTTCCCCGGGCAGAAAGGGCATCTTGTTAATTCGATTTCATGGCTGATGATGTGTTCCATTATTTTCACCCTGATCATTGTTTTATCATCGGGCGCCAGTATCGTTGTCATGATTAGGCAGAAGAAGATATCGGATATTAAAACCGATTTCATCAACAATATGACTCACGAATTTAAAACACCGATTGCCACTATATCCATCGCCGCAGATTCCATAGTAAATTCTAAAGTGATACTCGAGCCGGAGAAGATCCGTGACTTTACGAGAATCATCAAGGAAGAGAATAACAGGATGAATACCCGGGTTGAGCAAGTACTTCAGATGGCCTTGCTCGACAGTCGGGATTTCAACCTGAAACCCGTGCTGACCGATATGCACAGGATGATACAGAGGGCTGTCGACCACTACCGTTTACAGATCGAAAAACGCGAAGGTTCACTTACTACCAGGCTCGAGGCTTCTAATGCCATGGTGGCCGCCGATGAGGACCATTTACGCAATGTGCTGATGAACCTGCTCGACAACGCAAACAAATATTCAGGATCAAAGCCAGAGATATCCGTTTATACTTTTAACCGGGGGGAAAAATTCTTTTTCGGGGTGGAGGACCACGGGCTTGGCATGAGTGTAGATGCCCAGAGAAGGGTTTTTGACAAGTTCTTCAGGGTGACATCGGGGAATATTCATAATATCAAAGGGTTCGGACTTGGACTAAGTTATGTGAAAGCCATTGTAATGGCTCACCATGGTGAGATCAACGTGCAATCGGAAGTCGGCAAAGGAAGCCGTTTTGAGATAAGCCTGGCATATGTGCCCGGGCAGGGTGAGAAGGTTGTTTATGAGGGGATGGCAGAATGAGGGGTATTGAATACTCGAATAATCGAATAATCGAATTAAGAATTGGAATGTAATTTCGCTACTTCGGGATCTCGCTACTTAAATTTGGTAATTATGGAATCAAAAAAGATACTGCTGGTAGAGGATGATCCGAATTTCGGATCGATCATGAAGTCTTACCTGGAGATGAACGATTACCAGGTGACCCTTAAAGTTGACGGGAAGCAGGGGTTATCGGCCTTCAGGTCAACTTTGTACGATATATGCATCCTGGATGTCATGATGCCCGAAATGGATGGTTTTACGCTCGCAAGGGAAATAAAAAAAGTGAATTCAAAAGTTCCTTTCATTTTTCTAACAGCAAAATCACTGAAAACCGACATGCTTGAAGGTTTTAAAACCGGGGCCGACGACTATATCACCAAGCCTTTCGATTCGGAAGTCATGCTTTATAAGATCGCTGCAATTTTGAAACGAAAATCAGCTTCCGATGGTGAAACGGAGATCAGTGAATACAGGGTGGGAAAATTCCTGTTCCATTATCCCCTGAGGACACTTACCATCGACGGGGCTGTACAACAGCTTTCTCCCAAGGAAGCAGGGTTGCTAAGGATGCTTTTCACTGCAAAGGAGGGCATTTTACTCAGGAAGGATGCACTTGAAACGATTTGGGGGGCTGATAATTATTTTAACGGCCGCAGCATGGACGTTTTCATTGCCAAACTCCGCAAATACCTGAAAGCCGACCCTTCGATAGAGATCGTGAACATCCATGGTAATGGTTTCAGGCTGATTACAGGGAAGCTATAGGTTCAGCTGAAGGAAGGGTGAAATAAAATGTGCTGCCTGTCCCCTCTTCGCTTTCGACCCGGATCATTCCTTTATTTCTCGTAAGAAAATCCTTGCAAAGGATCAACCCCAACCCTGTCCCGATTTCATTATTGGTCCCTTTGGTGACCATGCGGTTTTCTATTTGAAACAGCTTGCCCAGTGTTTCCGGGCTCATTCCGAATCCTTTATCTTTTATAGCTACCTGTATGGTACTGGCGTCGTATACCGATAAATCTATGACAACCTGTCCTCCGGGGAATGAGAATTTCACTGCATTGGAAAGCAGGTTCCTGATCACGGTATTTATCATATTCCGGTCGGCATATGCCAGCAAATGGTTTTCACCGTTGAGTTTTATTATGATATCCTTGCTCTGGGCGGCAGATTCAACAACAATAATATTATATGCCAGGATTTCATGCATATCGATTTTCTCCTGCTTGAATGGGAGCAAACCTTTCTGTTCACGGGCCCATGTCAGCAGGTTATCAAGCAGTTCAAAGGTCCTTAGTGAAGCATTTCGCAACCTGCCGAGCATCATCTGCCTTTCTTTATCAGAATATTCGTTATAATCGGTAGTCAGAAGCTCCAGCATCCCAAGCAGAACATTGAACGGACTTCTCAGGTCATGTGCAATTATAGAAAAGAAATTGTCTTTTGCCTGGTTACTTTCCCTGAGAAGGAATTCTGAATGTTCAAGTTCGCTGGTCCGTTTGGCAACCATTTCCTCCAGTTGTTTTCTGTACTTTGAAGCCCAAATATAACGGATTGAAAAAAAGGCAATAGTTGTAACAATGAGGATTATTATAGCCAGGAACCACCACCTGAGCCAGATTGGTTTGTTTATCGTGATCAAAGGTGAGCGGAGAGTTTCACTCCAGATACCCAGGGAATTCCTGGCTTTGACACAAAACCGGTAATGTCCGGGCCTGAGGCTGAGGAAGTCAAAACGGTTGTCGCGGATGTTCAGTTCGGCCGACCAGGAAGTGTCAATGCCTTCCAACTTATATTTATAGAAGATTTGCTTCTCATTGATGTATGAAATAGCCCGGAAATGGAAAACCAGGTTATTCTGGTCATATGGCAGATTCACCGGCGAACTGAGGTTGAAAGTGTCCTTTCCTGCAGCCATAAAAAGGAAAGAAAGATTCGGGCCAGGCACCTGTTTTAGATTATAATCATATTGCGGCCTGAAAACGGTAAGGCCGCTGCTTGTTCCGAACCAGAGATTATGAGATGAATCCATGAAACATGCCGACCTGTTCATTTCCTGCCCCGACAATCCATCTGCAACGGTATAATGCTCCATTGTTTTCCCGTCCCAGCGGTAGAGCCCGTTATCTGTCCCAAACCAAAGCCTGCCAGGTTGGTCCTCAAGGATCAGGTAAACAGGACTATTTATCACCAGATCATGTTCACTGCACTTTGCAAGAGAATCCCCGCTTATTATATATAAGCCTGCAGCGGTGCCCACCCAAGCCCTCTTATGGCTGTCAACATAAAAACCGAAAACATTATTGGCCTTTAAATTACTCTTGCTCTTATATTCTGTGATCCTGGCGTTCTCCCATTTAGCCAAGCCTTCGCTAAAAGTGGCGAAATACATTGTTCCTTCAGGATCATGAAAAATCCTGCGCATAGACATGTTTTTCAGACCAGTTAATGGCATCATCTCAAACCGCCCCTCACGGAACCTGAAAAAACCTTTTGTTGTACCGCAATAGACAGTCCCGTCGTTTAAAATATCAACAGAATAAACAGTCCCAAGTAATCCTTCCTTTTCGTGGTACCAGGTAATACGGGAGTCAGGGGAAATTTTACCGAGGCCAAGTATATTTGCAGCAATCCATAAGTTATTAGCTGCATCCTTTTTAAGTTCAAGTACCCTTGCATTGAAACCCGGTTTGCTGATTTCAGAACGAAAATCCTTACGTGTAAATTTTTTTCCGTCAAAGAAAGTCAGGAATCCCTCATGTCCAAAAACATATTTACCGGGGGAGATTTCAAGGCCTGATGCTACTTCGTTGCTGGCAAGTCCGTCGGACTCAAAATAGTTCATGAACCTCTGGGAACTTATCTTTGTGATCCCTCTGAGTCCTGTAATCCAGAGATTTCCTTCCACGTCAATAATTGCAGATGTACCGCCCTCCGAAACCAAGCCATTATGACGCCCCAGGCTTTCCAGTCCTCCATCGGGTATGGAATAATAAAAAACGCAGGAAGCATTGCCGAAAATGAGCTTATCGTTTCTGCTTTTATAAATATAGCTCCTGTATCCCAGGCGGCTGTCCTTGATCCTGAACCCTGATGAAACCACTGTAAACTGCCTGTCCTGAATGCACCCAAGCCAGGTTTCACCGAGAATCCAGAGTTTTTTCCCATCTGCAGCAAGAGCAATTATATAGTCAGAAGGTAATTTCCCGCGTACAGAAGCATTTTTGAATGCTCCACTTTTATCCATTTCTGAAAGTCCCTTATCAGTACCTGCAAATATCCTGCCGTCATAATAAGCAACTCCGTATACCAGGTTGGAAGGGAGCCCGTTTTTCATGGTGTACCTGCGCCACAACCCATTCTCAAAAAGTAAAACGCCTTCATTGTCAGTTCCTGCGACAAAACAGACCTGTTTATTATTGTAAAAGACATCAAAGGATTCATAGATTAAGTAACCCTGAAATGCAGGCGACTTTTTACATGAAAGTGTTTTCCAAACTCTATTTTCGTAATAAGAAACGAATGGCTGACCATATTCAGGAAATGCCCAGACTTTACCCAGTTCGTCAACTTTAAGAAACGCATAGGAAATCGGCTGCACCCCATCAGATACACCGTAATTTTTGAACTCAGTGCCGTTATAGGACGATAATCCTGCACGCCTCGCAATCCAAAGGATTCCAGTTGAGTCCTGGGCAATACTGTTAACCGTGGAGTTTGCCAGTCCGTCAGCTTCGGTATAAATGCGCGCAGGGTAAAGCTGCGCAAAAACCTGAATTGTAAATGCATTTGCAATCAGGAGCAGTGCAATAATCAGAAACCTGGTTTGGGAAGTAATAAAAGTTATCAAAGGAGCGTGAATAGTGAATTTACCTAATTCCCAAAGGTAATCAAAAGAATCAAGCAACATGAAACAAGGTGGAGAATATGTTCAACCGATGTTTCTCCTTTGATCTTTTTTTATAATTTGCAGGGAGTTTTATTGAAGCCGATGAAAAGCAGAAAAATTCTGACATTTCTGATCCTTTTTACAATGAGCTGTTTTTCCCTGTCGGGAGCATCGGTTGATTCAATTCCCGTCATGAAGAGCCTTCTGGGCGGCAAGCTGACTCCGGAAACCAGGCTCAGTTACCTGACGAAGATTTGCATTTCATTCTGGAATAGCAATCCCGACTCCTCCATCTGGTATGGCCGCAAAGGCATTACCCTGCTCAGGGAGAAAGTATCTCCCGAACGTATAGGACGGCATAGTTTTGCATATGGAATGGCCTGGGAGAACAAGGGCGGGTACGACAGCGCACTTTTTTATCTCGGGAAGGCTCAGGAAGTCTGGTTTAATGCAGGAGACAGTTTTTATGCATACCGTGCCATCGAGCAAACCGGCAGCCTATACAGGATCATGGGACGCTAGGATACGGCAGTGAGTATCCTCAACAGGGCACTGGATTATTTGAAACAGGCGAAAAAGAATTACCAGACCATGTCGGTACTGTTTAACCTCGGCAGTGTTTATCTTGAACAGAACAGGGACACCTTGCGCCGAGAAATAAGCAAGGAAATCATTGATCAGATCGAATTACGATACAGGAGTGAGATCCTGCAGGCCAGGGTCAATGAGATGTCGATCACCCAAAAGTATGACCGCAGCAGGCTGCTGCTGACATACCTTGTTGCTGTATTTATCATACTCGTTCTGGGAATAATCACAATAAGCATTTTTGTCCGTCGCTGTTCCGACAATATAAAAAGATTGCTGGTCGAGGAAAGAGCAAGGTTCGCCGAGAAATGAAAGCGCCTGATGGAGGTTAAGATCCAGAATATGCAACTGGAGAAACTGCTCAAGGAAGAAGATTTAGAAAAGGTGCAACTCGAGATAAAGCTCAGGGAGCAGGCGATCACTGTAATCGAAGCGCTTAAGATGTATACCATCTGGGGGGCCAAAGCCATGAGAGAGGAACAACTGAAAGGGTTAATAGAACCGGGCAAGTTTGCCGACATGGTCGTGCTTTCGGCCGATGTGCTGAACACACCTCCCGAACAACTGATCAACCTAAAAGCATTGAAAACGATTGTTGCCGGCAACATCGTGTATGAAGCAAAGTAATATGAGAAAAATTCAAACGCCGGTATTAAGGACCATTAATCAGAATGAAAAATCAACCCTAACCATCAAATCTATGAAAACAAAAAGTGCATTTGTAAAAAGAATCGCGCAGGTTATGCTGCTGCTTGTTCTGTTTGGCATTTCAGACGCCTTTTCCTGCACCATATTCAGGATGAAAGCGAACGACGGGAGCATCATGATCGCCCGTTCAATGGAATTCGGTGCTGATCTTAAGTATGACCTTATTGTTGTACCCAGGAACAAAGTGTTTGCCAGTCCGTCGCCGGTAAGCAAATACGGTGTAAAGTGGACCACGCTGAACGGTTATATCGGGGTTGCAAGCATGGGAATGGATTTCGGGGTAAGCGACGGGATGAACGAAAAGGGACTCTCGGTCAGCGTCCTCTGGTACGAAAGCAATATGCAGTACCAAAGTGTAGCGCCTGCCGATAGCTCGAAAGCCATGGCACAGGCGATATACCCCGACTGGATCCTGGGAAATTTCTCCACGGTAGACGAGGTGAGGTCTGCGACATCGAAAGTAAGGGTGTTCAGTTACTCCGACACCACAAAAATGCAAATGGCGTTGACGGTGCATTATATAATTTACGATTCCAGGGGCGGATGTATCGTTGTGGAATTCGACAAGGGGGAATGCCATATTTATGACAATCCGCTCGGGATCATGACTAACTCCCCTTCCCTTCCCTGGCAGCTAACCAACCTCAGGCAATACATCGGGCTGGAAAACACCTCTCCAATACCTCTCAAAGCTGGCGGATTCACATTGAGTACGACAGGCCACGGAGACGGTATGCTTGGGATTCCCGGGGATTACACTCCCCCCAGCAGGTTCGTACGACTTGCCATGTTCGAACGCTTTGTCACCCGCCAGCCGGATGCCGCCTCTAACCTGGTGCTTTGCGAGCATGTTATAAACACCTTTTCAATTCCCTTCGGGATCATCGTTGACAAAGACAGAAACGGTAATATCGTTTCCAATGAATCAACCCAATGGGTTACATTCAGGGATATGACCGGGTTGGTATACTATTTCAAAACCTATGACAATCCGACACTGCGGAAGATTGAACTCGGGAAGCTTGACATGAATGTGAAGGAGATAAAGAGGATACCTATGTACGGGACGAAGCAGCTCTTTATCGATCTAACAAAATAAGGTTATTTGTACTCAGAAATTACGAAAATATCTTTTGTAAGGTTTCCAGCCCGGATCCTGTCCGGGTTTTTTCTGTTTCAAACTTTCCCAGGATTCGAGTTGTTTAATTATATTTTGTGAATTTATTAACAATGTGAAAAAAATAACATAAAATCCTTGCACAGTATATATAAAGGATTTAATTTTGCAGTCTCAATTGCGATAAACAACCAATAATATAATCCTTAGTCAACATATAAATTACTGATAAATAAAAGGATACATGACAAAACTGCAATCAGTAACATCCTTAAAAGAACTCCGGGAGAACCTGAAAAACAAAAGCAATGCTTTATCACAGACAGGTAATCCTCAAAGTACTATCCAGGTTAAAGTCACCATGGCAACCTGCGGAATTGCCTCAGGGTCCAGGCCTGTTTATGATTATATGCAGCAGGAGCTTAGTAAAAGGAACATCCCGGCCAGGGTGAGCAAAGTGGGCTGCATGGGTTTCTGTTATGCTGAGCCGACTATTGAGATCACCATGCCGGGAAACAAACCCGTGATGTTTGGTTTTGTCGACATCAAAAAAGCCGACGAGATCATTGAACGTTACATCCGCAAGGGAGAAGTAATAGACGGAGTGATCCCGATAAACTATGAAACAGCATAAAACAAGTAGCGAAATAGTGAAATAGCGAAATTGAAGTTTCGCCACCTCGCTACTTCGCTACTTTCAAAATAAGAACCCCAACGTTAGAGCAAATAGATACATGGCAAAGCAAATCAGAATAGCATTAAGGAACTGCGGTGTGATTGATCCTGAAAAGATCGAAGATTACATTGCACGTGACGGTTATATGGCGCTGGCTACGGTGCTTACAGAGCTGACTCCTGAAGCTGTGATAGAGATAATGAAGAAATCGGGGCTCAGGGGACGTGGTGGCGGGGGATTTCCTGCAGGTCTAAAATGGGAGATCACGCGCAAGGTCATTGCTGACCAGAAATACGTGGTTTGCAATGCCGATGAAGGTGATCCCGGAGCATTCATGGACCGTTCAATCCTGGAGGGCGACCCCCATTCTGTTCTTGAAGCAATGACCATCAATGGCTACTGTACCGGTGCATCCAAAGGACTTGTTTACATCAGGGCCGAGTACCCGCTTGCCATAGAAAGACTTAAAACTGCCATGAGCCAGGCCAGGGAAATGGGCCTTCTTGGTGAGAACATACTCGCAACCGGGTTTAACTTCGATATCGAAATCAGGTATGGTGCCGGTGCATTTGTATGCGGGGAAGAAACGGCCCTCATCCATTCCATGGAAGGCCTCAGGGGCGAACCTACGGTAAAACCTCCATTCCCCTCGGTAGAAGGTTACCTGAAAAAGCCCACCAATGTAAATAATGTCGAAACTTTCGCGAACGTTCCCGTCATCATCAACAAAGGCTGGGAATGGTTCTCATCCATAGGAACGGAAAAGTCAAAAGGCACCAAGGTGTTTGCGCTTGCCGGGAAAGTGAACAATGTAGGGCTTGTGGAAGTCCCCATGGGCACGACACTGCGTGAAGTCATCTTCGAAATAGGTGGAGGGATACAGCACGGCCGGGAATTCAAGGCAGCACAGACAGGAGGTCCTTCGGGCGGCTGTCTTACCAAGAAACATCTCGACACACCTATCGATTACGACAACCTGATTGCAGCCGGTTCCATGATGGGATCGGGCGGACTGATCGTCATGGACGAGGATGACTGCATGGTGGCCATTGCCAAATTCTACCTCGGCTTCACGGTCGAAGAATCCTGCGGAAAATGCTCCCCATGCCGTATAGGCAATAAACGTTTATTCGAACTTCTTGAAAAGATCACCCAGGGCAACGGCACGATGGACGACATCGACAAGCTGCGCAACCTGAGTACAGTGATAAAAGACACTTCGCTTTGCGGGCTGGGCCAGTCCTCCCCCAACCCGGTACTCTCAACCATCGACAATTTCATTGAGGAGTACCACGAACATGTGAAGGATAAAAAATGCCGCTCCAGGGTTTGCAAATCCATGATGCAGTACCTGGTTGTCGACGAAAAATGCATAGGCTGTACACTTTGTGCACGCAATTGCCCGGTGAATGCCATCAGCGGAGAACGCAAACAGGTTCATTTCATCGACCAGGTCAAGTGCATCAAATGCGGAGCCTGCCTGGAAAAATGCAAATTCAACGCAATCATTATTAATTAGGAAAAGGAACGTTATGAACACGATAAAACTGATCATCGACGGAAAGACCGCAGAGGTTCCTGAAAATACCACGCTTCTAAAGGCAGCCAAGACCGTTGGCATCGATATACCTACCCTTTGTTACTTCGAACTGAAGGACATGAACATTGAAAACCGTCCGGGCGGATGCCGCGTTTGCGTGGTTGAAGTCAAGGGAAGACGGAATCTCGCACCAGCCTGTAATACCATGGTGGCAGAGGGTATGGAAGTTTACACACATAACATCAGGGTATTGAACGCACGCAGAACCGTACTGGAGCTCATACTCTCCGATCATCCTGCAGAATGTCTGACCTGTGCCAAATCAGGAAGTTGTGAGCTTCAGAGCATGGCACAGCAACTCGGCGTGAGAGAAATACCTTTCCAGGGTGAGCAGTCGAAGTACCGCAAGGATACTTCGCCTGCCATCATCCGGGATGTGGATAAATGTATCATGTGCCGGCGGTGTGAAATGATGTGTAACGACGTTCAGACGGTAGGCGCGCTGAGCGCCGTCAACAGAGGCTTCATGGCAGTGGTGGCCCCGGCATTCGAAATGAATCTCGAGAAATCTCCCTGCACTTACTGTGGACAATGTGTATCTGTTTGCCCCACCGGTGCCCTGACCGAAGTTGACCACTCGCGCAACGTAATTAATGCTCTCGCTGATCCTACAAAGACTGTTGTTGTACAGACAGCGCCCGCCGTCAGAGCTGCTTTAGGAGAAGAATTTGGCCTCGCGCCAGGCACCCTTGTAACGGGTAAGATGGTCGCCGCACTACGACGACTTGGATTTGACTATGTATTCGACACTGACTTCGCCGCTGACCTTACGATC
>Ga0118677_10002116_pt1 | contig 40650 bp, 26 predicted proteins | sample AliMusrvi5mmetaG_FD_86154 | JGI IMG/M metagenome (GOLD analysis project Ga0118677, IMG submission 86154)
GCCGGGATATTGGCCAAGGTCGACGTCCCCTGGGCCGTGGTATAGGCCGTGGGGATGCCGCCTCGGTTGATGGCCGCCACCTCGAAGTAGTAAGTCGTGTTGGCGTTAAGACCGGTCGAGCTCAGGGAGGTGTTGTAGGTGTTGGAGCTCGTCACCACCGCGCCATTGGGATTCGACGGGTCGGCGGCCGTGGAGGCCAGCACCGTGAACAAGGCTCCTGGACCGTTGCCGGAAGAGGACCAGTTGAACTGGATCGTGTTGGCCGTAGGCGCGCTGAAGCTCAACCCGACCGGGATATTGGCCAAAGTCGAGGTCGAGCCCGCGCCCGTGAAGGACCCGGCGGGATCCGTGGACACCCGGGCATAATAGGTCGTGTTAGCGCCCAATGCCGCGCCCGCACCCCCCGCGCCGAAGACCACCGCTGAGTTCAGCGTCATGGAGGTGAGATTGATGGTATTGAAAGTGTCGGTCGAGAGGCTCGCGTAGAAGATCTTGCCGCCGGGGAAAGAGGCGGTCCAGGTGACGGTCAGCCCCGCTGACCCGACCCCTGCGAAGGCCGCCGTCCCGAACACTCCCAGAGCCAGCGTCTTGGTGGACACCGGGCCCGTGAAGGCCGTGGCGATCCCGCCATGGTTGGTCGCCGCCACCTCGAAGTAGTAGTTCGTGTCAACGTTGAGCCCGGTCGAGCTTAAGAAGGTGTTGTAGGTGACAGAAGAGGTCACAACCGCGCCATTGGGATTCGACGGATCGGCGGCTGTGGAAGCCAGCACGGTGTACAGGGTCCCGGGGCCGTTACCGGCAGCGGACCAGTTGAGCTGGATCGTACTGGCCGTAGGCGCACTGAAGCTCAGCCCGGCTGGGATATTGGCCAAGGTCGACGTCGCCTGGGCCGTGGTGTAGGACGTTGGGATGCCGCCTCGGTTGATGGCCGCCACCTCGAAGTAGTAAGTCGTATTGGCATTGAGGCCGGTCGAGCTCAGGGAGGTGTTGTAGGTGTTGGAGCTCGTCACCACCGCACCTACAGGCGCGCTCGGGTCAGCGGCCGTGGAAGCTAGAACGGTGTACAAGGTCCCTGGGCTGTTGCCGGAAGAGGTCCAGTTGAGCTGGATCGTGTTGTTGCTCGGGGCATTGAAACCGAGGTTCGCGGGTTGGTTGGCCAAAGTCGAGGTCCCCTGGGCCGTGGTGTAGGCCGTGAGGAAGCCGCCTCGGTTGATGGCCGCCACTTCGAAGTAGTAGGTCGTGTTGGCGCTGAGCCCGGCCAAGCTCAGGGAGGTGTTATAGGTGTTGGAGCTCGTCACCGCAGCACCGTGGGGATTCGACGGGTCCACGGCCTTGGAGGCCAGCACCGTGAACAAGGCCCCTGGGCCGTTGCCGGAAGAGGTCCAGTTGAACTGGATCGTATTGGCCGTAGGCGCGCCGAAGCTCAGCCCGGTCGGGATATTGGCCAAGGTCGAGATCGAGCCCGCGCCCGTGAAGGATCCGGCAGGGTCCGTGGACACCCGAGCGTAATAGGTCGTGTTGGCATCCAATGCCGCGCCCGCACCGCCCGCACCGAAGCCCACCGCTGAGTTCAGCGTCACGGAGGTAAGATTGATGGTCACGAAATTATCAGTCGAGAGACTCGCGTAGAAAATCTTGCCGTCGGGAAAAGAGGCAGCCCATTTGACGATCACGCCCGCTGACCCCACCCCCCAGAAGGTCGCTACCCCGAACACACCCAGAGCCAGCGTCTTGGTGGACACCGAGCCCGTGAAGGCTGTGGTGATCCCCCCATGGTTGGTCGCCGCAACCTCAAAGTAATAGTTCATGTCGACATTGAGCCCGGTCGAGCTCAGCGAGGTACTGTAGGTAACAGAGGAGGTCACCACCGCGCCGTTAGGATTCGACGGGTCGGCAGCTGTTGAGGTCAGCACGGTGTACAAGGTCCCCGGGCCGTTGCCGGCAGCGGTCCAGTTGAACTGGATCGTATTAGCCGTAGGCGCGCTAAAGCTCAGCCCGACTGGGATATTGGCTAAGGTCGAGGTCCCTAGGGCTGCAGTGTAGGCCGTGGGGATGCCGCCTTGGTTGATGGCCGCCAATTCGAAGTAGTAGGTCGTGTTGGCGTTGAGTCCGCTCGAGCTCAGGGAGGTGTTGTAAGTGTTGGAGCTCGTCACCACCGCGCCGTTGGGATTCGACGGGTCGGCGGCCGTGGAGGCTAGCACCGTGTACAGGACCCCGGAGCCGTTGCCGGAAGAGGTCCAGTTGAGCTGGATCGTACCGGCCGTAGGCGCGCTGAAACTCAGTCCGGCCGGGATATTGGCCAAGGTCGATGTCCCCTGGGCCGTGGTGTAGGCCGTGGGGATGCCGCCTCGGTTGATGGCCGCAACTTCGAAGTAGTAGGTCGTGTTGGCGTTAAGCCCGCTCGAGCTCAGGGAGGTGTTGTAAGTGTTGGAGCTCGTCACCACTGCGCCATTGGGATTCGACGGATCGGCCGCCGTTGAGGTCAGCACGGCGTACAAGGTCCTCGGGCCGTTGCCGGAAGAGGTCCAGTTGAACTGGATCGTGTTGGCCGTAGGCGCGCTGAAGCTCAGCCCGACCGGGATATTGGCCAAGGTCGAGGTTCCTAGGGCTGCGGTGTAGGCCGTAAGGATGCCGCCTCGGTTGATGGCCGCAACCTCGAAGTAGTAAGTCGTGTTGGCGTTGAGCCCGGCCGAGCTCAGGGAGGTGTTGTAGGTATTGGAGCTCGTCACCACCGCGCCGTTGGGATTCGACGGATCAACGGCCGTGGAAGCCAGAACGGCGTACAAGGTCCCTGGACCGTTGCCGGCATCGGTCCAATTGAACTGGATCGCGTTGTCGGTCGGGGCATTAAAACCGAGGTCAGCGGGCTGATTGGCCAAGGTCGAGGTCGAGCCCGCACCCGTGAAGGGTCCGGCGGCGTCCGTTGACACCCGAGCATAATAGGTCGTGTTGGCGCCCAATGCCGCGCCCGCACCGCCCGCACCGAAGACCACGGCTGAGTTCAGCGTCACGGAGGTCAGATTGATGGTCACGAAATCGTCGGTCGAGAGACTCGCATAGAAGTTCATGCCGTCGGGAAAAGAGGCGGTCCAGGTGACGGTCAGGCCCGCTGACCCGACCCCCGCGAAGGCCCCCGTCCCGAACACATCCAGAGCCAGCGTCTTGGTGGACACCGGGCCCGCGAAGGCCAAGGCGATCCCGTCATGATTGGTGGCTGCCACCTCGAAGTAGTAGGTCGTGTCGACATTGAGCCCGGTCGAGCTCAGGGAGGTGTTGTAGGTGTTGGAGCTCGTCACCACCGCGCCGTTGGGATTCGACGGGTCGGCGGCCGTTGAGGTCAGGACAGTGAACAAAGTCCCTGGTCCGTTGCCGGCAGCGGACCAATTGAGCTGGATCGTACCGGCCGTAGGCGCGCCGAAGCTCAGCCCGGCCGGGATATTGGCCAAGGTCGACGTCGCCTGGGCCGTGGTGTACGCCGTGGGGATGCCGCCTCGGTTGATGGCCGCCACTACGAAGTAGTAGGTCGTGTTGGCGTTGAGCCCGCTCGAGCTCAGGGAGGTGTTGTAGGTGACAGAGGAGGTCACCACCGCGCCTTTGGGATTCGACGGGTCAAAGGCCGTGGAGGCCAACACGGCGTACAAGGTCCCGGAGCCGTTGCCGGCAGCGGTCCAGTTGAGCTGGATCGTGTTGCTGGTTGGGGTGTCGAAACCGAGGCCAGCGGGTTGCTCGGCCAACGTCGAGGTTGCGCCCAATATGGTGAAGGCTCCGCCCGCGGTGGAGACTTCCAGGTAATACGTCGTGTTGGGGTCGAGTCCAGAGAATCCGGCGAAGAGGTTATAGGTATCCGAACTCTTATTGGCGGAGTCGCTGTTCGGCCAGGACTCGCTCGAAAGGCGAGCGTTGTAGAGCAGGCCCGGAGCGAAGGACGAATCCCAGTAAGCCGTGAGGCTCGAGATGTTGACCGGGGTGAAGCTCGACGGGGTGATGATGCCGGGGAAAGTCCAATTGACGGTATGGCCGCCGTTCGTGCTGAGGTCCGCCAGAATCATCATACCCCCGGAGGAGTCGATGTCCTTAACGTAGGCATAGCGCACTCCGGCATAGACAGACGCGTTGAGGGAGGCATACGAGCCCGGGGTGTCGCTGAGGAGCTGGACCTTCGTGCCCGCGCCCTGGCCGTCGATGGTCATACTGGCCACGGAGACCGCAGGTGCCCCGGCCTGCACGGTGAGGATGGTCGCAGGCTCGCTGGCCACCAGCACCCCGAAACCGGCCCCACCAGGGATGCTCACCGGGCCCGCATTGTTCCACACGAACATCGCCCCGATTATTTTATTATTCAACTGCGGCGTGCCGGTCACGTTGATCCTCTGCGGCCCCGTTCCGGCGAGGGCGATGGTGCTCTGATCGACCTGCAGCCACGCGTTGCCGAGCACCAGGTCCCCGTGCAGGACCTGGGAGTGCGTCCCCGCCACATGGCTCGACTGCAGCAGGCTGAAGTTGCCGAAGACCTCGATGTCCGAAAGCAGCTGTTCGCCCACGGCTGGGTCGACGCTTTTGTTCAAGACCAGGTTGTTGAATCGCGCCGGGCCGACGAGGCTCTGGATGTTGCTCACACCGGCGCCGGAGAAGGTCACCGAACTCCCCGCCACCGTGCTCGTCGTCTGCATCGCCCCCGCCACCCAGTCGCCCTGCACCAGCAGGTTGTGCCCGTTGAGGTCCAGCTTGGCCGAAAACCCCGCGTCGAGGCGGACCCCGCTGGTCACGGTCAGATCCGTCCAGAGCGTCACCGCACTCGCGTAGGCGCCGGTCACACTCAACGAACCTACCGCGATGCCCAGGTCCCACTGGCAAGGGGCCGTAGGCGTCGTCGAGCCGAAAATCACATAATCCCCCAGCACGGGCGCTCCGATCGGGATCCAGTTATAGGCCGAAGAAGCCCAGAAATCCCCCCCCTGCCAGTTCCAGACCCGCGTAGTACCGGCACCCCCGCCGGGGAAGGTCCAGCCCGAATTATCTCCGCCATCCACGCTGTTGTAGGCGGTGACCCCGAGTCCGCCATCGGCTGTGTCCATGCCGATGTCCTCGACATAGGCGTAGCTCACCGCCGCATACTGCGCCACGTCCAAGGTCGCCGGCACCCCCGGAGTGTCGCTGACAAGCTGGATCATCGTGCTCGGGCTTTGCCCGTTGATCGTCATGCTGGCGACCGAGATCGGGGAGTCCCCGTCCTCCCCGGCCTGCAGGATGAGGGTGCTCGCCGGCTCGGTCGCCACCAGCACCCCCAGTGTGGCCCCCCCTGGCAACCACACCGGACCCGTGCTGTTCCATACGAAGACCGCTCCGATCGGATCGCCTTGCGGGGTGCCGGCCATATCGATGCTCTGCGGCCCCCTGCCAGCGAAGGCCAAGGTGCTCTGACCGACCTGCAGCCACGCGTTGCCGAGCACCAGATCCCCGTGCAGGACCTGATAGTGCGTCCCCGCTGAATAGGTCGACTGCAGCAGACTGAGATTTCCGGACACCTCGATGTCCGAAAGCAGCTGCGCGACCACGGCCGGACCCACGCTCTTGTTCAAGACCAGGTTGTTGAATCGCGCCGATCCGACGAGGCTTTGGATGTTGCTCACGCCGGAGCCGTAGAAGGTCACGGAACTGCCCGACACGGTGCTGGTCGTCTGCATCCCCCCCGCGATCCAGTCGCCCCGCACCCGTAGGTTGTGCCCGTTGAGGTCCAGTTTGGCCGAAGCCCCTGCGTCGAGGCGGACCCCGCTTGAGATCGTCAGGTCCTTGGTCAAGGTCACGACGCTCGAATAGGATCCCGTGACCGTCATGGAAGCCAGGGCAACGGCCAGGTCCCACTGACAAGGCGCCTTAGGAGTGGTGGAACCGAAGACGACATAGTCGCCCACGGTGGGAGCCACGCCGCCCATCCAATTGGAGCCGGCCGAGGCCAAGGCGCTCACTCCCCCGTATTGCCAAATCCGAGTCGCGCCCGCGCCGAAAGTCCAGCCGGAATTATCGCCCCCATCCACGCTCTTGTAGGTGGCGATCGAGGACGCCGCGCCCACGCTGATATCCGCGATGTAGGTATAACTTGCGGCCGCATACTCCGTCACGCTCAAGTTCGCCGGCGTCCCCGGGGTGTCGCTGATGAGCTGGATCATCGTGCCCGCGCTCTGGCCGCTGATCGTCATGCTGCCTACGGAGACCGCGCCCCCCCCCTGCAGGACAAGGGTACTCGCCGGCTCGGTCGCCACCAGCACCTCCATCATCGCGCCCCCCGGAAACCACACCGGACCCGTGCTGTTCCAAACGAAGACGGCTCCGATCGGATCGCCTTGCGGGCTGCCGACGATATCGATGCTCTGCGGCCCCGCCCCGGCGAAGGCCACGGTGCTCTGGCCGGCCTGCAGCCACGCGTCGCCGATCACCAGATCCCCGTGCAGGACTTGGTAGTGCGTCCCCGCCACGTGGCTCGACCGCAGCACGCTGAAGTTGCCGAACACCTCGATATTCGAAAGCAGCCGCTCGGCCACGTTGGGGTCGAGGCCGTTCTTGTTCAAGACCAGGTTGTTGAATCGCGCCAGGCCGACGAGGCTCTGGATATTGCTCACGCCGGAGCCGTAGAAGGTCACGGAACTGCCCGACACGGTGCTGGTCGTCTGCATCGCCCCCGCGACCCAGTCGCCCCGCACCTGCAGGTTGTGTGCGTTGAGGTCCAGTTTGGCCGAAGAGCCCGCGTCGAGGCGGACCCCGCTTGAGACCATCAGGTCCGTAGTCAAGGTCACGACGCTCGCATAGGATCCCGTGACTGTCATGGAAGCCAGCGTGACGGCCAGGTCCCACTGGCATGGCGCCTTCGGCGTGGTGGAGCCGAAGACGACATAGTCGCCCATGGTGGGGACCACGCCGCCCATCCAATTGGAACCGGCCGAGGCCAAGGCGCTCGTTCCCCCGTATTGCCAGATCCGCGTCGCGCCCACCCCGCCGCCGAAGAAGGTCCAGCCGGCGTTGCCGCCCCCGTCTACGCTGTGGTAGGCGGGGATCCGGATCCCCGCGTCCGTGCTGATGTCCGCGACGTAGGTGTAGCTCGCCGCCGCATACTCCGCCACATCCAGGATCGCCTGCACCCCCGGAGTGTCGCTGATAAGCTGGATCCTCTGCCCTGCGCTTTGCCCGTTGAGCGTCATGCTGGCGACCAAGATCGGAGATGCCCCGGCCTGCAGGATGAGGGTGCTCGCCGGCTCGGTCGCCACCAGCACCCCCATCATCGCGCCTCCCGGCAACGACACCGGACCCGTGCTGTTCCAAACGAAAACCGCTCCGATCGGATCGCCTTGCGGGCTGCCGACGATATCGATGCTCTGCGGCCCGCTCCCGGCGAAGGCCACGGTGCTCTGGCCGGCCTGCAGCCACGCGTCGCCGAGCACCAAGTCCCCATGCAGGACCTGGGAATGCGCCCCCGCCACATAGCTCGACTGCAGCAGGCTGAAATCGCCGAACACCTCGATGTCTGAAAGCAGTTGCTCACCCACGGCCGGGCTGACGCTCTTGTTCAAGACCAGGTTGTTGAATCGCGCCGGGCCGACGAGGCTCTGGATGCTGCTCACGCCGTCGCCGTAGAAGGTCACCAGACTCCCCGCCACCGTGCTGGTCGCCTGCATCACCCCCACCACCCAGTCGCCCTGCACCCGCAGGTTGTGCCCGTTGAGGTCCAGCTTCGCCGAGGCCCCCCCGTCAAGGCGGACCCCGCTTGAGATCGTCAAATCCTTGGTCAAGGTCACGACGCCTGAATAGGACCCCGTGACCGTCATGGAAGTCAGCACGACGGCCAGATCCCACTGGCACGGCGCCTTCGGAGTGGTGGCGCCGAAGACGACATAGTCGCCCACGGTGGGGGCCACGCCGCCCATCCAATTGGAACCGGCCGACGCCAAGGCGCTCGCTCCCCCATATTGCCAGATCCGCGTCGCCCCCAGGAATGTCCAGCCGGTATTATCGCCCCCGTCCATGCTGTTGTAGGCGATGATCCCGATGCCATTATTGGATGTGTCCATGTCGATGTCCCGGACGTAGATGTAGCTCGCCGCCGCATACAGCGCCACGCCCAAGGTCGCCGGCGTCCCCAGAGTGTCGCTGATGAGCTGGGTCCTCGTGCCCGCGCTCTGGCCGGCGATCGTCATGCTGCCCACAAAAATCTCGCCCGCCCCCGTCTGCAGGATGAGGGTGCTCGCCGGCTCGGTCGCCACCAGCACCCCGATCGTGGCGCCCCCAGGCAACCACACCCCGGTGCTGTTCCAAACGAAGACCGCTCCGATCGAACCGCCTTGCGGGCTGCCGACCATATCGATGCTCTGCTGCGCGCTCCCGGCGAAGGTGAGGGTGCTGCTGTCCATCTGCCACCACGGGTGGTCCACCACCCAGTCCCCATGCAGGATCTGGTTGTGCGCCCCCGCCACGTGGCTCGACTGCAGCAGGCTGAAATTGCCGAACACCTCGATGTCCGAAAGCAGATGTTCGCCCACAGCGGGATCGACGCTCTTGTTCACCACTAGGTTGTTGAACCGCGCCGAGCCGACGAGGCTCTGGATATTGCTCACGCCGTCGCCGTAGAAGGTCACCGAACTGCCCGACACGGTGCTGGTCGTCTGCATCGCCCCCGCCACCCAGTCGCCCTGCACCTCCAGGTCGTGCCCGTTGAGGTCCAGTTTGGCCGAGGCCCCCGCATCGAGACGGACCCCGCTTGAGACCATCAGGTCCGTGGTCAAGGTCACGACGCCCGAATAGGATCCCGTGACCGTCATGGAAGCCAGTGCGACAGCCAGGTCCCATTGACAGGAGGCAGAAGGGGTCGTGTCGCCGAAGACTACGTAGTCACCCGCGGCGGGAGGGGCAGCGCCGATCCAGTTGTTCGCGACCGAAGCCGAAGGAGAACCGCCCCCATAGCTCCAGATCCGCTCCGCTGCGATCACCCCGCATGGGCAGACGGTGCCCCAGGCCAGCAGCAGGGCCAGAGCGATCTGTGAGCGGGACGTCGGCGCCTCCGTCATATATATATATATTTCGAGTATGAACGTTCGAAAGGAATATCTTCAAAAGTGTAGACCCATAAACCGAATTGCGCAATACCAAGCCATGTCCAACAGACCGCTGGATTCGGAAACGGCGGGGGGATGACTTCAGTCTTCCAGTTGGAAGATGATGGCCTGCGGCATCTTGACCGGGACCGGGGTTCCGTCGCGGCCGAGGGCGGGAGAGAAGCGCATGCGCTTGGCCACTTCCTTGGCTCCCAAGTCGAAAGTGGCCCCACCGGACTGGCCGATGTCAACCGGGTCGACCCGGCCCTCCGCGCTGATGTGCAGGAAGACGATCACCTTGCCTTCGCGGCCGGCGCGGCGTTCGCTCTCCGGATAGAAGCGCCTCATGATGGCCAAAAGCTCGTCCTTGTTGAGGAGCACGGGAAGCTTCGTCAGTCCCGAGCCGCCCTCTCCAGTGCCGTTGGGCACGCCGTAGTCCGCTCCCGCGCCCGAGCCGCCGACCTTGGCCGCCGTGCCCGTGCCCTCGGGCGTACCGCCCGGCGTGGGCGCCAGTTCCGGTGGTTTCTCCACGACCTTGGTGTGGGGACCGGGCAGGACCCAATCTTTGGGAGGTTCCGGGGTCGGGTTGGGCTTGGGCGGGATCCTGTCCTCCGCGGGCATGGGCAGACCCTTGGCTTGCGGGACCAGCTTCTTGGGAGCCCCCAGCTTGGCCGGCCCCCCGCCCAGGCCGGGGAACTCGGTCAAGTCCACCTCCAACAGAGGCGGCGCGACCGGGCGGTGGACCAGACGGCCTCCGATAAGCAGCCCCAGGTGCAGGGCGAAGGAGGCCGCCAAGCACTTCTGAAAAAGGTCCAGTCCGCTCTTCGTCCCCGGTGGCATATTCTAGCGCACGGCGCTTCTACTTGGCTTTGACTTCAAGGCCGATCTTGTGCACGCCCGCGCCGCGCACCACGTCCAAGAGTTGGACAATCTCCCCGTAAGGAAGGTTCCGGTCCGCCCGCAGGGCCACGCGCAGGTCCGCGGACCTGGCGACCAGAGTCCGGAGTTCGACTCCCAGCTGCTCCTCAGTCACGCGCTTGCCGGAAAGGGAGATCTCGCGCTGGGCGTTGTAGACCACCTGCAGGGCCTCCGTGGCCGCCCGCTCGTGCTGGGCCGCCTTGGGCAGGTCCACCTTCATGGCCCGATTATGGATCAGCGGCGCCGTGGCCATGAAGATGATGAGCACGACCAGGATGATGTCCACCAGCGGGGTCACGTTGATTCCCGTGATGGCGCTGTCTTCGCTGGCGGTGGAGGCCATGCCCCCCCCTACTTACGGCCCGCGCTGGCGGTATCGGAAGCTCCGCCGCAGGCGGCGTGCTGCGCCCGCACCTGCGCCAGAAGGATACGGCCGAAGGACTCGGTCCGGGCCAGGAGGTCCTTGGCCTTGCCGGAGAGGTAGTTATAGCTCACCACGCAGGGGATGGCCACGAAGAGGCCCACGGCCGTGGCCACCAGAGCCTCGGAGAGGCCCTGCATCACCACCTCGGGGCCGGAGCCGCTGGCAGCGAGGTCATGGAAGGACTTGATGACTCCCAGCACGGTTCCGAAAAGCCCCACGAAGGGCGCGTTGTTGCCCAAGGTCCCCAGGATCATGAGCCGCCGCTCCAGCCCCCGCTTCTCGGCCAGGGTGGCGGCGACCAGATGGTCTTCCACTCCGGCTGGGCCGTGGCGCGCCTGGGCCAGGCCCGCCAGCAGGATGCGCGAGGCGGCGCCGGGGTGGCGGGCGATCGTCTTCTCAAGCTCGGGCAGTCCCTCGGAGCTCAGGCCGCCCAGGAAGGCGTCGTCCAGCCCCGAGAGCGCCGATTCCTCGCGGCGCAGAAGGATGATCCGCTCCACGATCACGGCGAGCGCCACCACCGAGCACAAGAGCAGCAGGTAGATGACCCAACTGCCGCCGGTGAGCGCCAGAGTCGTCAGGAATTTCAAGTCCATATCTTTTATTGCGGCAGGGGCGCGTTGAATTTCTGCAGGTTCAAGAGCGCCGAGCACATCTCGGCCTTAACCATCTGATTGCTTTCAAAAGAGAACCACTGCATGATCTTGATGTACTCGTCGGCTCCACCCATCTCCCCCAGATACCGTATGGCCATGGCCCGCACGAGCCAGTCCTTGTTCTGGGCGAAGTTGAGCAGGATCTCCCGGCCGAAGATATCGCCCATGTGCCACAGGCCGTTGGCCCCATAGACCTGCGCGAGCAGCGAGGCATCCGTGCGCGCCTCGTTGCCGATCGGAAACTGGGCCGCGGGGTTCTGCAGAGTCAGCAGGGACTCCAAAGCCCCGAAGCGCACCGTGATGTTGGGATTGACGACGGCGCTCTGGAACAAGGGGAGGTAGCGCAGGTCATGGGTGAAGGCCAGGGCCACCATGGCCGCGGCCCGGGTCTGGACGTTGGTCCCCAGCCGCGCGACCTTCTCGAGCTCCGAGGAGATCTGCATATCGGTCACACCAGCCAACCCCTCGGTGAGCAGGAAGCCCAACTCGGTGTAGCGGGTCTTGAGCTTGTAGCCTGTCGCCGTGGAGAGCTTGTTGAGGTTGCCGATGGAGGCATCAAGGGCGGCTTGGGAGTCGGGCCGCGCGTCCATGCGCTGCTGCAGCAAGCGCAGGAGGTGCGCGTTGATCTGGGGGTCGATGGCCAGTTGGTTTTGGATCTTCTCGCGATGCGCGACGATGACCAGAGGCTCGAGCTGGAAGGCGCCCAGGTCCACGGTGGGATGAGCCGCCGGAGCCGCCGGAGTCGGGGCGGGAGGAGGCTCCTTCTTGGGAAAGAGCTTGAGCGCCGCGATGCAGTGCTCGGCCACCACGAAATCGTTGGCCGTCTCCCGGCCGATGCGGGAGACGAGCAGGTCGTAGTCCTCGGCCCCGCCGTAGTCGCCGAGGTACTGCGCGGCCATGGCGCGCACCAGCCAGGAGTTGTGGTCCAGGAAGGCGCGCAAGCGCAGGAGTCCCGCCGGGTCTTGCAGGCGCGCCAGACCGCCGGCCGCGTAGACGCGCAGGAGGGGCTCCGAGTCGCTCTCCGCGGCCTGCGTGAGCAGCGGCAGGGACTTTTCCGGGTGGTCCCAGACGATGAGAGCCTCCAGGGCCCCGAAGCGCACGGCCACATCGAGGTGGATGAGGGCCTCGCGGAACACGTCGTAGTGGGCCGCGTCGTGGGCCCCGGCCAGGGCCACCAAGGCCGAAGCGCGGGTCTCCGCGTCCGCGTCCCAGCGCGCCAAGTTTATGAGCCGCTCGCGGAACACCGGGTCGGCGTTGCGGGACAGGGCCTCAGCCAGGGGGATGCCGAGGGAAAGGTAGCGCGTGCGCAGTTGGTAGCCGATGGGCGATCCCAAGGAAACGAGGTCCCCCTCGGGCGTCCCCGCCTGGAATTGGGAGACATCCATCTTGAACTGGCGCTTGGCCTCCACCAAGTCCACGAGCGCGTTGGTGATCTGCGCGTCGGTCTTGATCGGCGTAGGACCGCCGGGCGTGGCCAGGGGCGGGTTGCCGGTATGCAACTCGGGAAGGGTGGGGAACTCCCCCAGACAGCCCCCGAGGGCCAACGCCCCGGCGAGCACGCCTGCCGACCGCCAGTATCTCATGCGCCTATTCTAGCTTTTTGCATGCTTTGACACGTCATGTCATCTTCACGACGATATCGCCGATGATGTCGGCGGCCTCGTCGCCCCGGTCCGCCGCGTTGGAGAGGTGACGATAGATCTCCCGGAGCTTGAGGATCTCCTTGACGTCATCGATCTTGAAGAGTTCGGCCAGAGCCTCGCGGTAGCGATGCTCCACGAAATTCTCCGCCTTCTTGGCGCGCACGATGTGCTGCTGGCAGACGTTGGGATGGGTGGTGATCAGCGGGATGGCGGAGGCGATCTCCTGGGCCGCCTCGCAGAGGCCCTCGGCCATGCGCTGCAAGTGCTCGTTGGACTTGGCCTCGAAGAGATTCATCTCCTCAACCGTGGACTTGGCATAGTCGATCATGTCGTCGATGGCGCGCGAGAGGGCGTAGATGTCCTCCCGGTCGAAAGGCGTGACGAAGGAGAGGTTGAGCTCCTCGATGAGGATGCGCCGCATCTCGTCGGCTTCGTCCTCGAGCCGGACCACCTTCTTATCCCGCTCGGGGTTGGGGTCCGAGACATACTCCTGCAGGGCCTGCATGCCCTCGGCCGTCTTCTCCGCCTGCTCTTTGAGCATCTTGACGAAATCCCGCTTGGGCGGGAAGAAGATTTCACGGAGTCCCATTCAAGACCTCCTGAAGATGTGAAAGGCGATGCGCAAGAGATAATAGGCCGCGCCGGCCAGTCCCGCCGAGACCGGGATGGTGACGATCCAGGCCAAGGCGATGTCGAACGCCATGTTCCAGCGCACCGCCTTGACGCGCTCCGCGGAGCCTACGCCCGCGATGGCCGAAGAGACCACGTGGGTGGTGGACACCGGCCCCCCGAAGACGGCCGCGGACATGATGACCACGGCCGAAGCGCTCTGGGCCGCGAAGCCATTGATGGGCCGCAGGCGGTAGATGCGGTCGCCCACGGTCTTGATGATGCGCCAGCCTCCGATGGCCGTGCCCAAGCCCATGGCCAGGGCGCAGACCGCGATGGCCCAGGCCGGGACCGCGAAGGCGTGCATGACCCCGGTGGAGACCAAGGTCATGGCGATGAGGCCCATGGACTTCTGGGCGTCGTTGGTGCCGTGGGAGAGGGCCAGGGCCACGGCCGAGACGACCTGCAGGCGCTTATAGACCTCGTTCAAGCGGGGGGTGAAGCCGCGCGAAAGGAAAAGAAGGACCTTCTGGAACCAGTAGCCGGCGAAGAGGCCGATGATCGGCGAGGTGAAGAGCACGACCAGGACCGCGGTGAAGCCGTGGAGCCGCAGATGAGCCGGGCCGGAGGCGGCCAGGACCGCGCCGCCCATGCCTCCGACCAAGGCGTGGCTCGAGGAAGAAGGAAGGCCGAAATACCAGGTGATGAGTCCCCAGGCGATGGACCCGAACAGAGCCGCCAGAATGACCCCGACCGTAGCGTCCTCCGGCCGGATGATGCCCACCCCGATGGTCCGGGCCACGGCCGTGCCGAAGATGAAGGGCCCGACGAACTCGGCCAGAGCCGCGATGATCAGGGCGCTCTCCGGCTGGAAGGCGCGAGTCGAGATCATTGTCGCCACAACATTGGCGGCGTCGTGGAAACCGTTGACGAAGGAGAAGCCCACGGCCAGCACGATGATGGCGACAGTAGCGACAGGGACGACGGTCAGCAGGTCCAAGTTATCTCTAGGCGATGGGGCGGATGCATATTATTAGCAAAAAACCCTGTAATAAATCCGTGACAGAGGTCCGCTAGACTACAGTTGTAGCCGCAACAGTTCGGCGTACCGCGAACGACAACAGGACGACAACACTCGGAACTCTCCTGCCACGAGCGCCGTCCCGGAGGCTTGCCTCCGGGACGGCTTGTTTTCAGGCTTCGCCGAACGCCGCGAAAGATGGGGGCGGGCTATTCGTTCAATCCAGCCTACTTGGCGCCGCCGGCTCGATACATGATGACATGAACGGGCTCCATCGTGACCAGCCCCTCCTCGACCATCTCGTCGAGCTTAGGGATGAGCGTTTTAATCTTTTCTTCGGTGTCCACGATCTCGATCAATATAGGCAAGTCATAGGACAGTTCCAACAGTTTGGTGGTGTGGATGTGCGCCCCACGACCGAATCCCAGGAATCCCCTGATCGTGGTCGCTCCAGCCATGCCCAGAGTGCGGGCTTCTTTGACAATGGCCTCATAGAGCGGCAAGCCTTTCCATTTGGCCTGCTCCAGCACGAAGATGCGCAGCAGTTTTTGTTCGCCTTCCAGCTTCGTGTGCATATGAGCCCCCTCTAGATGGCCGTCCCCAGGTACTCCCCAACGCGGAACAACAGAAAGCCCAATAAACCGCTGCCGAAGAAATTCATCGAAGCCCGCAGCATCTCTCCGTCATTGATGAGATTGGAGGTCTCAAGGATCAATGTGGAAAAAGTGGTGTAGGCTCCGCAAAAGCCGGTCATCAGGAGTATCCGATCATTGGGGCCGAGGACGAATCTCACTTCCGCAAGGCTGTTGAAGAAGCCTATCAGCAAGCAGCCCGACAGATTGACCGCCATCGTGCCGTAGGGAAAACTCGTCCCTGCCGCCTTATAGATCCAGGTGGCAAAAAGATATCTCGCCGCTGTCCCCGCGAGCCCGCCCATGGCAAGATTGCGCCATTTATCCATAGGTCGTATGGTCCTTTCCCTTGGCCGTCAGCGGCCGGACTCAGGCGCGGCGGTCTTCTCGAAGGGTTTGAGGATCTTCTCCAGCCACCTCTGGTCCATTTCGTCGAAAGCTGAAGGCGCCGCGCTGTCCACGTCGAAGACGGCCCAGACCTTCCCATCCTTGGCGAAGACCGGAAGGACGATCTCCGAGAGGTTCCGGGGGTCGCAGGCGATATGAGCCTCGCCCAGGGCCTTCACATCCGGAACCACCAGAGCCTGGCCGCTGGATGCCACCCGGCCGCAGACCCCATGCATGGGCAAGGGCGAGCAGGCCGGCTTGTCGCGGTGCGGCCCCAGCACCAGGCTCTTGCCGTCCGCCGCGAGCAAATAGAAACCGCACCAAGAGTACGGACTGTCGGCGAACGCGTCCCAAAGGACGTCGACGACCTCGCGCATCATGCGGTCCGCCTTGAGCTCCCGCCGCCGCCACTTGCGCTCCAGGGCCAGATGGACCTTATCGTAGCGCGCGCGGGAGGGGCGCCCCCTGAGGCGCTCCTCTTCGGTGGATCGGTCAGGGAAGTCTTCCATCTTAACTCCTCTCGGATACGAGTTGGCCGCAGGCCCCCCGGATGTCGGTGCCCAGACTCTGCCGCAGCGTCGCCTTCAGACCAGCAGCCAGCAACCGGTCCTGGAACCGCCGCGCCTCGGGCTCGGACGTGGGCCGGAAGGGTGTCGCGGTGGGGTTATAAAGGATCAGGTTGACGTGGAAAAGCTCAGGCCGGCCCAGCCGCTGGACGAAAGCCACGAGGGCGTCGGCGTCGCACGCGCGGTCGTTGACCCCGGCCAGCAGAGCGTATTCCAGGAGGACCTTCCGGGAGCTGACGCCGAGATAGCGCTCCAGGGCCCGGGCCAACTCGGCCAAAGGGAAGGCCCGGTTGGCCGGCACCAGCCGACTGCGCAGCTCGTCCTCGGCGGCGTGCAGGGATACGGCCAGGTTGATCTGCGGGAAATCCGCGGCGAAGCGCTCGATGGCCTGAGGGATGCCCACGGTCGAGACCGAGACATGCCGGGCGCCGATGCCATGCTGCCTATGGTCGATGAGGGCCTTGAGGCTCTCGGCTACGGCCTCGTAGTTGGCCAGGGGCTCGCCCATACCCATGTAGACCACGTTGCCCAAGCCTCCCTCCAGGCCTTCGCGCTTCATATGCTGGCGCCAGAACAGCACCTGGTCCGTGATCTCCTCGGCGGTCAGGTCGCGCACGAAGCCCATCTTCCCCGTGGCGCAGAAGGTGCAGCCGAAGGCGCAGCCGACCTGCGTGGATACGCAGGCCGTCCAGCGTTGCGGGCTCGGGCGCAGCAGCACGGTCTCCACGACCTTCCCGTCGAGGAGCGTGAGCGCCGCCTTGCGCGCGCGGCCGTCCGAGGAGACGAGCAGCTCGCGGGGCGCCAGGCACAGGATCGGAGCCGCTTTCGTCAGTTCGGCGCGCAACGCCAGGGGCAGGACCGAGATCTCCTCATAAGAGGAGACGGCATGCCCGAAGACCGCCCGTCGCACTTGGTCGAGGCGGTAGGGCGGCAAGCACAGGTCCTTGATCACCTTGGCCGCGCGCCGAAGATCCACTAAGCGACCCCCGCGACGGCGCGGCCGCCGGCGGGTGTGAGGACCTTGGCCGCGGCGAGCCGGCCGGAGCGCACGCAGTCCGGCAGCCCAGCGCCGCGGTAGGATTCCCCGACCAGGATCAGCCCGGGACAGGACTGCAGGCAGGACTCCAGGCGCCGCAAGCGCAAGGCATGGCCGATGGTGTACTGCGGGTGCGCGGCCGGCCAGCGCGCCACCCGCGTCCAGCGCGGATGCGCCTCTCCCAGTCCCAGGATGTCGCGCAGTTCGCCGCGCACCGTGCGCGCGGCCGCAGCTTCCTCACCGATCGCCTCTGAGTCGCGCCCCGCCCCGCCCAGAAGGCCCCGCACCAAGACCAGGTCCGCCGGCGTCCGGCCGGAGAATTTGCTCGAAGTAAAGACGGCGGCGGCCAGGCGCCGGCCCTCGGACCTGGGCACGATCAATCCGAAGGCGTCGAGCGGGTGGGCGAAGCCCTTGCGGTCATACGCCAAAGTGACCACCGCGGCGGCGGCGTAGGGGATCTCGCGCAGGATGCCGGCGAGCTCCGGTTCGACCGCCTCCACCACCGGGGCGAGAGCCGGAGCGGGCAAGGCCGCGATCACGGCGTCGAAGGCCTCTGGCCCCGCCGCAGTCCGGACCTCCCAGCCGCCGTTGCGACGCGACAGCCTGGTCACGGCCGCGCCCAGGCGCAGGCAGCCGGAAGGCAGCCGCCGCGCCAGGGTCTCGGGCAGCAGGGAGAGTCCGCCGCGCAAGGTGACGGGCCAAGCGGTCTCCGCCGAGGGCGCCAGGCGCCGGGTCCGCCCCCCCCAGCACTGCCGGAGCAGGCCCCCGCGCCGCTCCATATCCGCGAACTGCGGGAACGTGCTGCGCAAGCTCAAACGCGCCGGATCGCCCAAGCAGGCGCCGGCCAGGATCGGCTCCACCAGCCGTGTCACCGCCTCCGGGCCCATGCGCCGGCCGAAAAAATCAGCCAGGGACTCGTCGCTCTCGCCCGCCTCGGCCGGGATGAACGGCTCTCCCAGCAGGCGCAGCTTGCCCTTCCAGCTCAATAGGTCGCTGCGCAGGAAAGGCCACCAGCGCGCGGGGACGACCTGCCCCATGCCCTCGGGCAAAGGCCGCAAGCGGCCGCCGGTCAACATGAGCAAGCGCCGGTGCTGGGCGTTGGTGTGCAGGAGCTCAGAGCCCAGTCCCAGCTCCCGCACCAGCTCCATGGCCTGAGGCTTGACCGTGCTGAAGGAGTCCGGACCGGCCTCGTAGAGCACGCCGTCATGCGTCTCGGTGCGGATCTTGCCCCCGACGCAAGCCGCCGCTTCGAACACGACCACCTCGGGCGGCGGCTGGCGCCCGCCGCCTGAGGTATCGGAAGTTCCGCAGGTGCCGACCGGACGGATTTCCCTACGGCCGGTGCCGCGGTGGCGCAATTCGTAGGCTGCGGAGAGTCCCGAGATCCCCGCTCCCAGGACCGCGATGCGGCGAGGCCGCCCCTGATTCATAGCGGTCATATGATACTAAACAGCCAGGAGGGTGTCCGCAGTGCGCAGGGTCTCCAGCAGGGCTTCGCCGGTCTTGGCGCGGTTGAGCTTGCGGCGCAGGTTCTCGTTGGTCAGAAGCGCCGCGATGCGGCTGAGGATCCGGAGCTGGATGATGGGAGTGGCGACCGGGGTCAGGATCAGGAAGACCAGACGCACCGGCACGTTGTCCGGGCTGGGACCGGGCACCGGCTTGGCGAAGCGGCCGACCGCGATGAACGGCCGGGAGAGGTTGGGTAGCCGGGCGTGCGGCACGGCCGCGCCGCGGCCGACCGCACTGGAGAGCTTGGCCTCACGGTCCATGACCGCCCTGAGGGTCTCCTCCTCGTTGAGTTCCGGCACCGCGGCCTTGAGCCTGGAAAGCAGGGTCGCCACCGCGGCCTTCCGGTCAGAAGCCTGCAGGCCCACCGCGACCGCCGGGCCCACGACCAGGTCCGCCAGGTTCCAGGCCTGCGGGAGGTCGAACTCGTCGTTGATCTCGCCGACGAGCTCCTCCAGGATGTCCTCGAGGGTGATCAGCCCCGTGACGCGGCCCTGGGCGTTCTTGACCACGGCCATGTGGATGCCCTTGTCCGGGAAGGTCTTGACCAGCTTCTCCAAGGACTCCCCCTCGGAGACCTCGGCCAGGTCGCGCTTAAGCTGGCGCAGGTCCGGCGCCGACGCATCCTGCGCCACAGACGCGGATGTTTTTAGCACCAGGTCCTTGATATGGACCATGCCCAAGGCGCCGTCGAGGCCGCCGGCGCAGAGGGGATAGCGGGAGAAGCGCCGCAGGCGGACGATTTCCATATTCTCGGCCCAACTCTTTTCCACGGACAGGAAAGCGATCTTCTCCGCCGGGACCATGGCGTCCGAGACCTTCGCCGCGCCCAGGTCGAAAAGGTTCTCCAGCAGGAGGAGCCGCTCCAATGGGAAGGAGCCTTTCTCCTGGTTCTCCCCCAAGAGGACGCGCATCTCCTCCTCGGAAAGGGTAGACTCCGATTCGGCGGCCGGCTTGAATCCCAAGAGCTTGAGCACGGCCTTGGAGAGGCCGGACATGAGCGCGACCAGGGGCCGGATCGCCCGCGCGTAGGCCCTCATGGGGATCGAGCCCCAGAGCGAGATCACCTCGGCCCTCTGGATGCCGACGGCCCGGGGCACGAGCTCCCCCAGGACGATCTGGATCATGGCCAGGAGGCTCAACCCCACGAAAAAGGCGAAGGCATGGACGAAATGCCCAGGCAGCATGACGCCAAGCCCGCTCAGGCGGCGTTCCACCCAATGAGCCAGGGCCGGCTCGCCGATCCATCCCAGGGCCAGGCTGATCACCGTGATGCCCACCTGGAACGCGGCCATGTAGTCGTCAAGACGCCCGAGCATCTCCTGGACCTGAATGGCCCGGAGATTGCCCTTGCGGGCCAGCAGCTCCATACGGGAGGAGCGCACCCGGATGAGGGAAAGCTCCATGGCCACGAAGAAAGCGTTGCCCGCGATGAGCACGAGGCAGACGATTGATAATGTAAACATCCGCGAGTATTATATAATTTGGCGCTCGGTTATGGTATAATCGCGGATAGTTGGAGGGACAATGGCAGAACCCCGAGAATTCAAGCCTCTTAAGGAATTGGGGACGATCTCCCTGTCGGAGACCACCCAGATCAAGTTCTACGTGGACGAGTACAAGGGCTATAAATACGGCTCCATCCGAACCTTCATCCAGGGCGATTCCTACACCGGCCCCACCAAATCCGGCATCACTTTGAACGCCTCCCTCCTCGACGGAGTCCTCCCCGTCCTGCAAAAGCTGCCCAAGGAGCCCGAGACCACCGAAGACCAGGAACTGGCGCGCTTCCCCAAGAAGGCGGGCGTCGAGCTCGTGGTGCGCATCACCATCTTCCGCGACACCACCGGCGTGGACCTACGCGAGTGGGTCGAAGATTCATCCTATAAAGGATGGTCGAAGAAGGGCGTGCGCATCCCGTACAAGGATGTGCCCCAGGCCGTCTCCTATCTCAAGGAGATGCGCCAACTCGTCGCCAAAGCGTAGCCGCACAGCGCCCCCCTAGCGCCGGCCGCGTTTCGCGTCTATACTAGTGGCATGCTCCTGAGATGCTCTGGGCTGGCCCTGCCGGTCCTGCTCCTGAGCGCAGGCGCCTGGGGCTCCACTCGTGTCGGCACGGAACCCTCGGGGGAGGTCCGCGTCGCCGGCCCGACGGGCCAGGTCGGCACGACCCTCACCGGCCCTCCGATCCAACTGAAACTCCAGACGCCGCTATTGGCCCCCACGCTCACCCCCTCCCTGCAAACGCCTTCCGTAACGCCCGGGGCCAGAGAGTCCCCAGCCACGCCCGCGCCCCTTGCGCCGCAGACCGCGGCGGACGACCCGCGGTCTTATCCTGCGGCCCTGCCGGCTCCGGCCCCGGGACTGTCCCCGCCTCCCGCCCCGGCGGGACCGGCGCAGACGCCTCTCGACGCAGCGCTGACCCCCGCGCCCCAGCTGGCCGGTCCCTGGCAAGAGTCCGCGCCTGGACACGCCTCGCCCGCGAGATCCGACGAATCGCTCGGCCAGAGCGGCCGGATCATGTTCGACCAAGCCGCAGCGCTGCCCGAGGCCCCTACCGCCGAACCCGCCGTCTCACGCCCCCGCTCTTGGGGCGGCTGGATCAAGTCGCTGCTCAAACGCCCGGACCGGGTCCCGACTTGGCCAGGCCAGACCGGAGACAGGGTCCGCCTGGATGGCCGGACCTTCATCCTGGGACGCCGGACCGGCGAGGACAACAACGCCGTGGCCTACCATGCCGAGGGCGGCCGTTGGGGATACGCAGTCGAGTTCCTCCGTCCGGGATCCCGGGACATCCCCGATAACGCCCCCGAAGCCGAAGCCCTCCGGGACCTGGACCGCACCGACATCCCCCACGCGAAGCTCATCGCCCAAAGCGCGGACGGATTGGTCATGGTCAAAGAATCCATGGAGGGAGACTCCGGCCGCACCCTCCTGGCGCGCGGACCCCTGCGCGCTCGGCAGAAGGAGAACCTCGCCGAGCTGGCGGCCCGACTCATCGCCGGCGGCTACACCGGCGATCTGGCCCCCGGGAACCTCGTCTTCGCCCACTGGGACGACGGCTGGACCCTCGTCGACGGCAGTGGCTTCCGCAAGGCCCGGCCCTGGGAGACCCTCAAACAATTGCTGGACGGCGATTTTGCAAAAAAAGGCGGAGTGGCCCCGGTCGCGCTCCTGGCGGCCATCCGCGGCCGGCTGGGCCCGGATTCTCGGGCTTGGGCCGACGTCCTCAAGGATGGTCATTCCGCGCCGGAGTTACGGGCGCACCTCGACGACCTCGCGGCCACAGACCGCGGCCGCCCCGCCGGTCCCGGGCTCGAATTCGCGCCCGGACGGCCGAGTCCGGTCCTCAACGACATTCTGGTCCCGGCCCGTGAAGTGCGCCGGCGCTTAGGATTCGACCCTGGGGCCGTCAAACCAGGCACCTTGCTCCACACCGATGACCCTGGGAAACTCAACACCGTGGTCCGCAGGATCGAACCGAAGAAAGGGCCCGCGCTGGTGACCAAACGAGCCAGCAACCGGATCATCCGAAACGAACTCTTCCTGCGCCGCATCGTGCGCCGCTGGCTCAGCCGCTACTTCGAAACCCCCCGCAGCCTGGGCTACCCGGTGGGAGGCGGAGAATCTCTCCTGGTGATGGAACACGTGGAAGCGGGCAAGTCCTACTTCGACACCCGGCTCGACCTGCCCCAACGCGTGGCCTTGGCGCTCCTGGTGCACACCTTCGGCGTCGGGGACATGAACGAGGGCAATGTCCTCTACGCTGGTTCCGGAGTCATCAATCTCATCGATTTCGAGCAGGCCCTGGAACGCTCCGCGCCGAATCTCCGGCGGCTGCCTGATGAGCGCATCGCGGCCGAAATGCCCTGGCTGCGCCGCCGTAGCCTCAACCACGCGGAGGACTTCTTCCCGGGCATCCGCCGATGGAAGCAGCTCTTCCTGCAGCCCGAGACCCAGCAGGAGCTCGCGACCATGCTGGTCGAGAGCGGCTTCGGCCGGGACGAAGTCCCCGGCCTGCTGACGCTCTTCCGAGCCAACCTGGACGACCTCCATTGGTCCATCCAGGCCGACGTCGAGTTCGTCAACCAGTTCGTGCGGGACGCCCGCTGAACCGGGCCACCCCTAGCGCCGGCCGTCTTTCCCTATCTATAATAGTGTCATGCCCTATGGAGCAGCGCAGCCGCCGCGAGGAGCGACCATGACCACCGTGCGGACCCACCTGAGGCGGGCTGGCCAGGCCGCGTCTCTGGCCCTCACCCTCATCGTTGTCTGGTCCCTGCCAGCACAGGCCGTCCTGGAGCCGACCCCGGCCGAGCAAGTCGTGGCCCAGCTCGTGGCGCGCATCTTCGAACAGACCCACTACAACCACCGGCCCATCGACGAGGCCCTCTCCCGACAGTGGCTGCACGACTATCTCGAATACTACGACTACAACCACATGTTCTTCGAGAAGTCCGACGTCGATGAGTTCGGGGCCCGCTACGGGGACCGCATGGGCGAGTCGATCCGGAACGGCGATCTCGCCCCGGCCTACGAGGTTTTCGAGCGCTTCCTCAAGCGCGCGCAGGAGCGCAAGGCCCAGGTGGAGAGATTCGCGGCCTCGACCTTCACGTTCACGGAGGACGAGAGCCTGGTCGTGGACCGCCACGAGCTGCCCTGGCCCACAGAAGAGAAAGAAGCGGCGAACCTCTGGCGCCTGCGCGTCAAATTCGACATCCTGCAGGAGCGGCTCGGGGGCACCAAGCCCGAGGAGCAGGTCAAGACGGTGCTGACGCGCTACGACCGTCTGCTGCGCAGCTTCAAGGAGTTCGACGCCAACGACGTCCTGCAGGCCTATCTCGACGCCTTGGCCCACTCCTACGACCCCCACTCGGACTACATGGCCGCGCCCTCCGCAGAAAACTTCAACATCAGCATGAAGCTCTCCCTGGTCGGCATCGGCGCCGTGCTGCGCTCCGAGGACGGCTACGCCAAGATCGTGTCGCTGGTGCCCGGGGGCCCGGCCGCCAAGGACGGACGGCTAAAGCCCAATGACAAGATCGAGGCCGTGGCCCAGGGCGACGGGCCGCTCCTGGACGCCGTGGGCATGAAGCTCGACCGGCTGGTCCAACTCATCCGCGGCGACAAAGGGACCACGGTGCGCCTCAAGGTCATCCCAGCCGAATCCAAGGATTCCTCCAAAGTGGTCATCGCCTTGGTGCGCGATGAGATCAAGCTGACCGACCAGGAGGCCCGGGCCAAGATCCTCACGGTCCCGGGGCCGGGCGGCAAGAGCGCCCGCATCGGCGACATCGACCTGCCCTCTTTCTACGCCGACCTCAAGGGCGCCGGCGACGCCAAGAGCACGACGCGCGACGTGCAGAAGCTCCTGGCCAAACTGGAATCCGAGGGCATCGACGGCCTGATCCTGGACCTGCGCCACAACGGCGGGGGCTCGCTCTCCGAGGCGGTGGCGCTCACCCGGGTGTTCATCAACGACGGCGCCGTGGTCCAGGTCAAGGACACCCGCGGCTTCACCCGGGTCCTGCGCACCCCGGCCCTGGAGAACGACGTCTCCTATGCGGGGCCCATGCTGGTGCTGACCTCGCACGCTTCGGCCTCGGCCTCGGAGATCCTGGCCGCGGCCCTGCAGGACTACGGCCGCGCCGTGATTGCGGGCAACAAGAGCACCTTCGGCAAGGGCACGGTGCAGTCGGTCGTGGAGCTCGACCAGTACATGCCCTCGGCCCTGCACGCCTACAAGCCGGGCTCCCTGAAGCTCACCATCCAGAAGTTCTACCGCATCTCCGGCGGCTCGACCCAGAACCGCGGCGTCATCCCCGACATCCGCCTGCCGGCCGTAGCGGACTCCATGGACGTGACCGAGACCTCGCTCAAGAACGCCATGCCTTACGACGAAGTGGAGCCGGTCCCGTTCCAGAAGCTCGACACGGTGACGCCGGTCCTGCCCCAACTCGAGAAGGACTCGCAGGGACGGGTCGCGGTCTCGCCGGAGTTCGGCTACATCCGCGAGGACAGCGAGCGCTACCAGAAGCAGCAGAAGGACAAGGCGCTCTCGCTCAACGAGAGCCAGCGCCGGGCCGAGAAGGCCGCCGACGAGGAGCGCGCCAAGAAACGCAAGGCCGAACGCGCCGCGCGCAAGACCCCCAAGTTCCCGCAAGTCGAGATTACCCTGGAAACGCTGGAAGGCAAGCCCGCGGCGGCCGCGGTGCAGGCCTCGACCCAGACCAAGACGGGCGACCTCAACGGCGAGGAAGAAGAGAACAAGGATCCCTCGGCCCCGGACGTCTATGGCGACGAGGCGGCGCGCATCGTGGCGGACTGGATATCCCTGATTCCGGGACGCGGGCAGGCCGCTCGCGGTCCCCGGACCGGCTCCAACGACTCCTTAGTGCCCTGAAGGCTCGCAGCCAAGCCTGGAAGCGCCCCCTCCGGGGCCTCAGCCGACCTCCTCGTCATCCCGGCGATCAAAAATGTAGGATATGGCCCGTCGTGGAGATTCCCGCATGAACATCGACCGCTGGACGACCAAGTCCCAGGAAGCCCTGCAGGAGGCCCAACGCCTCGCCCAGGAGCATTCCCACCAGGAGCTCTCCGATGAGCACCTCCTCCTCGCCCTGCTTAAACAAGAAGACGGGGTGGTCCCGGAAGTCCTGCGCCAGGCCAAGGTCGACCCCGCCGCGCTCTCACGGACCGCGGCCAAGCGCCTCGAGCGCAGGCCCAAGGTCTCCGGCGGCCAACCCTACGCGTCGCCAGGCCTGTCCAAGGCCCTGAACGCGGCCGAGACGCGCCGCCAGTCCATGAAGGACGACTATGTCTCGGTCGAGCACCTACTCCTGGGCCTACTCGACGCGGACGACCAGGGCGCCAAAATCCTCAAGGAAGCCGGCCTCGACGCCGAGAAGGTCCTCTCCGCCTTGACCAAGGTGCGGGGCAGCCAGCGCGTCACCTCCCAGGACCCGGAAGGCACCTTCCAATCCCTGGAGAAATACGGCCGCGACCTCACGGAGACGGCCCGCCGCGGCAAGCTCGACCCGGTCATCGGCCGCGACCAGGAGATCCGCCGCGTCATCCAGGTCCTCTCCCGCCGCACCAAGAACAACCCGGTCCTCATCGGCGAGCCGGGCGTGGGCAAGACCGCCATCGTCGACGGCCTGGCCCAGCGCGTGGTGGCCGGGGACGTCCCGGAAGGAATCAAGGGCAAGCGCGTCATCGCCTTGGACCTGGGCGCCATGGTCGCGGGCGCCAAGTTCCGCGGCGAGTTCGAGGAGCGCCTCAAGGCCGTGCTCAAGGAGGTCTCGGCCCAGGGCGGCCGCATCATCCTCTTCATCGACGAGCTCCACACTCTGGTCGGCGCGGGCGCGGCCGAAGGCGGCATGGACGCGGCCAACATGCTCAAACCCATGCTCGCGCGCGGCGAGCTGCGCTGCATCGGCGCCACCACCTTGGACGAGTACCGCAAGCACATAGAGAAGGACGCCGCCTTGGAGCGGCGCTTCCAGCCGGTGCTGGTGGGCGAGCCCTCGGTCGAGGGCACCATCGCGATCCTGCGCGGCCTCAAGGAGCGCTACGAGCTCCACCACGGCATCGCCATCCGCGACTCCGCCTTGGTCGCGGCCGCGATGCTCTCGGACCGCTACATCAGCGACCGCTTCCTGCCGGACAAGGCCATCGACCTCGTCGACGAGGCCGGCAGCCGGCTGCGCATGGAGATCGACTCCCTGCCTGTGGAGCTCGACGAGGCCGAACGGCGCCTGCGCCAGCTCGAGATCGAGGCCACGGCCCTGCGCCAGGAGAAAGACGAGCCCTCAGCCGAGCGCCTCAAGGCTATCGAGAGCGAGATCCAGTCGCTCAAGGCCAAGAGCCAGGACCTGCGCAGCCACTGGGAGAAGGAGAAGGGCGTGCTGGCCCTCGCGCAGAAGCTCAAGGCCCAGATCGACGAGTTGCGCAACGAGGAGACCCAGGCCGAGCACAGGGGCGACCTGCCCCGCGCGGCCGAGATCCGATTCGGCCGCATCCCGGAGCTCACCAAGAAAGTCGAAGGCCTGCAAAAGGAACTGGCCAAGGTCCAGACCACCCGCAAGCTCCTCAAGGAAGAAGTCGACGAGGGCGATGTGGCCCAGGTCGTGGCGCGCTGGACCGGCATCCCGGTCGAAAAGATTTTGGAAGGCCAGTCCCAAAAGCTCATGCGCATGGAGGAGTCCCTCCACCACCGCATCGTGGGCCAGGACGAAGCCGTATCCGCGGTCTGCGCCGCCGTGCGGCGCTCGCGCTCGGGGCTGGCGGATCCCAACCGGCCCATCGGCTGTTTCCTGCTCGTCGGTCCTACGGGCGTGGGCAAGACGGAGCTGGCCCGCGCCCTGGCCGAGTACCTCTTCGACTCGGAGAAGAGCATGGTGCGCCTGGACATGACCGAGTACATGGAGAAGCACACGGTCTCGCGCCTCATCGGCGCGCCCCCCGGCTACGTGGGCTTCGAGGAAGGCGGCCAGCTCACCGAGGCGGTGCGGCGCAAGCCCTACTGCGTGGTGCTTTTGGACGAGATCGAGAAAGCCCACCCGGATGTCTTCAACATCCTGCTCCAGATCATGGAGGAAGGCCGCCTCACCGACGGTCACGGCCGCACCGTCAACTTCAAGAACACGCTCGTGCTCATGACCTCCAACGCCGACCCGACCGACCTCAAGAACCGCTTCCGGCCGGAGTTCCTCAACCGCATCGACGAGATCCTGACCTTCCGGTCCCTGACCCAGGAAGACCTGCGCCGCATCGTGGACATCCAGCTGGAGCACGTGCGCGCGCGCCTGGCCGACAAGAGGGTGACCCTGAACCTCACGGACAAGGCCAAGGACTTCCTGGCGCGCGAGGGCTTCGACCCGGCCTACGGCGCGCGTCCGCTCAAGCGCGCGGTCCAGAGGCTCCTGGTCGACGCCTTGGCCAAGCTCCTGCTATCAGGCGAGATTCGGGAAGGCCAGGCCGTGGAAATAGACACGGGCAAGGACGGGCTGAGCCTTAAGACCGCCAAAGGCCGGACCAAGGTGCCGTCCTCATGATGAATCCGTTGCCGTCCTGGAACTCCGGCGCCGCAGGCGCCGGAGTCCGAACGCCCCCCCGCGGGGGGCGTTCGATCCGTTGGGGGACAGCGCTGTTTTCATTAAGCCTTCTCCTCGCTTCCGTCCCCGCCCACGCCCAAACCCTCTCCTCCGGCGCGGTCCGCATCGCCCTCATCGAAAACAACATCCCGCACTTCAGCGAGGATGACCTCCGAGTGCCGCTACTGAACCTGTTGCGGCAACATCCCTCCAGCGGGACCTTGAGCAACGTCGAAGCGCTGCCCTGCTACTACAGCGGCAGCGACTACCGCTTCCGCGTACCGGGCGGGCTGGGAGATGTCTCCGATCAAGCCCCGGCCCTGGTCCTAGAGACCGACGGGGCCGTAGCGCTCATCACGCCGCCCATCCCCTCCCTCATCCAAGGGCTGCTCCAAGCCGGACAAGACCCCTCCTCTTATGGGGATCTGTGGAGCGTCAATCCCACGACCCGCAGCTTGGCTCTTTCCCTGGCGACGACTCCCTCGGGAGACTCTTTGGTCACCGCCTTGATAGATCCCACCCAGGGTGAAGGCGCTCTTTGGCACAACTCGGTGGCAGGTCTGGTCCGCTTGCGCTGGGACGGCCAGGACGCTTTCGTCATCGTGGTCGGCAAAGAATTCGGCGGCCTAGGCAGGCTGGCGACCGCCTTGCAGCGCGCCCGGGCCTCGGGGCCGCCCATCATCGGGGTGGCGCGCGGAGACGTCTTCGGGGAGCCGCTGTCCCAGCTGAAAGGGACGTCTCTCACCGAGGCGCTGGAGAAACTCGGCCTCTCCTATTCGGCCGTGGACTCGGCCGAAATATTCAACTGGGGCGACCTGCAGAAATATCGCAGCGCCCATCCCAATGGCATACAGTTCATTTCCGCCAACCTGGCTTACTCCAGCGCCCCGGCGACCGATTTCCTACCCGACCACGCCATCGTGGAGACAGGCGGCCTCAAGGTCGCCATCACAGCCATCACTTCTCCAGAAGCCGGCAAGTATCTGGCGCGGTCCGGGCTGAAGAACCTGATCGTCGCCGACCCGCTGCCTATCCTAAGAGCCCGGTTGCCGAAATTCCGCGGACAAGCCGACGTAGTCGTGCTCTTGACCCACGGCAAGAAGATCCCGACCGAACTGCGGCTGTTGGCCCGCGGCGTGGACCTGATCCTCGCCGATAGCGGCGGCGAACCCACCGGGCCGCGGGGAGCCGATGTGGAGATCCGCGAGAGCAACCGCAAGGAATACGAGCCCCCGCTCGCCACGCTGCACGATTATCCCTGGACTCTCAACGTCGCCGAAGTCTCCGTGGAACGCCGCCAGGGCGGCGCCGACATGCGCCTACGCAGCCGCCCCGTGCTTCTGGACGAATCCGTTCCCACCGCCGAATCCTTCTCCGAATTCGAGCCCGAGGCCTATGGGATCACATTCTCGACGGAACCGCCGGTGATCCCGGCCGCCCGCGATCTGTTCCCTCTCACGGCCGATGCGAGCCAGTCCGCGCTGCCGCAGGAGATCGGAGACCGCGAGTTCTGGACCATGGCCGCGGTGCTCATGGCCGAAGAGACCGGCTCCGAGGTGGGGCTCTTGCGCGCTTGGCCGCGGGGAGTCGCGACCGACGCCGGCATCAAGGAAAGCCTGCTGCGCGTCTGGCTGCGCTATGATGATCAAGCCGTCCGCCTGAGCCTCAAAGGCTCCCAGCTCAAAACGTTGCTGGCCGAGAGCTCCTCGTGGGGCGACGACGCTGATAAGACCAGCGGCAAGCCCGCCTTCGTCATCGGCGGCCTGGGCCCGGCCGGCACGACCACCGTGCACGGTTTGCCGCTGGACCCCAACGAGGATTATCGGGTGACGACGACTCAGACATTAGCCGACATCCTGGGCCTGCCGTCCGAGCGGGAGCCGGTCCACGGCAACCGGACCATGGCTGAGATCGTATCGGCCGCCCTGCATAAGCGCCAAGGCGACAAGCCGGGAAGCTACCGGGATTGGATGGAAGGCAAACCCCAGGCCAAGCACGGTCTCTGGCGGATCGATTTCCGGGACGTGAGCCTCAATCTGCAGGACACCCAGGTCGTGCGGGCCGACGACTTCAACTCCGTGTCCAACCCCCGCATCCAAGGCAGCGACCAGCTCCTCATCGGAGGCGACCTCAAGACCGACGCCGACTACCTGCTGCAGGACTACAAGTGGGGCAACACCTTGGAGCTCGACTACGCCCGCAGCAGCCTGCGGCCCCGAGACCAGCCGCCGATCACCAACGTGACGGCCAACCGCCTGAGCTTGACGACCAGCGGCACGCGCAAGGCCGGCGCGGTCTTGGCGCCCTGGCTGGCCAAGTCCTGGGGGCCGTCATTGGCCCTCAACTACGAAGGCCAGCTCGAAGCCACCCCCCCGCTGCGGCGCCGGCAGATATACTCGGCCTATCCCGGCGTGGAATTCTACGACGGGACCTTCATCCGCTCGCTGCGGCTGGCGGCCAACATCAAGCGCGACTACTCCGTAGACCCGGTCAATACCCAGTACGGTCTGCGCACCCGCGCGCTCTTCGCCCGGGACTTCGGACCCGCGCCCGTGAAGTTCGAAGGCGAGGCGTGGGCCAACTACTTCTTTCTGACCAACCACGACCAACCCCAGGACCTGCGCTGGGAGAGCGACGTCAACTTCAAGCTGCGCATCCCCATCCGCAGGCACCTCACCATCGCCCCCTTCCTGGACTTCTACTCCTTCGCCCTCAAGACCCGGCCGCTCTGGGGCTACAGCGCCATGACCGGGGTGTCCATCGGGTTCTCGCGGGTCTGGAAGCCGCAGTACGAGAAGTTCTAAGGGCGGGCCGCCCAAATCCATATTTCCACTCTCAGCCACCGATCGGAATGTTGCATTACCTTTGCGTCTTCTGAGTTTTTGAAAAAGCGACCCCGTTCCGTGATATAATCATTTGGGTCGGGAGAATTGGCTCTGTTACGGTACGCAATCCGGGAAAACGAGAAATTCCTGTCATGCGTGAAGTCGCAATTCCAGGGCAGAGGAGAATGGGATGGAAATCCTACAACAAGAATGCGTGGGTGAAGACGTAGTGCCGGCGACAGGCTGTCTGACCGGATGCGGCGCGATGGGGTGTGGGGGCTGACAGTCGCCTCAGGACATTCGGACGGAGTCGGGCATCCAATGTCGTGATACGATTCGTGAGCATTGCCGTATTGTCGTCGATAAAAAATACAGTCGTCGCATGATGCTTGCCTGATAGAAGCGATGCGATTTCTTTGGAGTTAATTCAATCTGATTTTTTCTGCCCCGAAAAAACGGGGGGCTACTCCAGTGAGCTACCGTTGCGATTCCACGGAATTAATCGCGGAATTTAGCCGCCGAGGATGGGGGGGGCATATAATCTTCCCATCCGACACAATCCTCCTCTCACCTCCCATACCAAGGGGCCAAGCCGATGCTCGATGCAATTGAGAGAATTAGATTCGGGGAAGATGCGGATTCAAAAATTTCGTTATTCAAAATGGCTGGAGAGCATTATCTGATTCGGCATTCCCCATTCGCATTTGCCAAATTGACCGAAGAATATAAAAACATGCTGGCGCGGCTTTGCGAACCGAATGTAAAGGCACGAGAATCCGACTCAAAGATTTCCCCCACTTTAAAAAAATTTCTAAACGAGAAGATCAAGGCAAAAACAAAGAAAGAGCATTGTCTCAGAAGATTAAATTTGATAGTCGCTCAGAAATGCAACAGCAGGTGCCGCTATTGTTATGCTGGGGAAGGGAATTACGGTGAAGATGTGTTGATGCCGCAACAAGTTGCACAGATGGCCATTGAAAGCGCATTGAAGCATTATGATCGCGTGGAGAACATTCAGTTTTTTGGAGGAGAACCCTTCTTGGCGTCAGGAGTCATCGAAGACGCCATTACCTCCGCAGAAACGATAGCAACAATATTGCAGAAGCCCATCCCGATCTTCACAGCAGTCACCAACCTGACTATTCTCCCCAGCAAGATCCTCAAATTGGTAAGACAAGGCAAGCTGAACATTATTGCCAGCTTGGACGGCCCGCAGAAAGTCCATGACTACAATAGACGCCTCTCTAATGGCCGCCCAACGTATCGGGCAGTAGTGCGGAACATAAGTAGGCTTGAACCTTTCTCCCAACCAAAGACCATCCAGGCGACATATACCGCATACCACATGGATACAGGTTTTAGCCCAAGAAGCACGAAAGACCATATTAATTCGGTATGCCCAAAAGCGCACGTGGTCATAGTCCCATCGCTCAATTTACCGTACAGGATTGGCGAAAGCATCTTTCATTCTGACCTAATTTCCTACTGCACAGGAAAAGCCGGTTGTAACCGACATGCGCTGAAGAAAATTCTAAACAGCTATTCGGCGCTTTTCGAATCGGGTGCCCGAGGAGACATCTTCTGCGATCTTGGGGTGAGCAATTTTACGGTAGATGCTCGCGGCAAAGTATGGGCCTGCCAAATCCTATGTAATAAGACCACGCCACTTGGAACAATTACCAATAATTGGGACTCCATCAAAAAACGATTTGAGTCAGGAATGGGAAAGATGCTAAGAAAATCTAACTTCCCAGCTTGCCGCAATTGTTTTCTTAAAGAATATTGTACGCAGTGCCCAATTGCGTGGCAGCGTGACAAGGGGAATATGTCTCCCATAGAGTCACAATGCCAGATGGATCGCAGAGCTTTTTTTACGGCATGCCGACTCTCCTTGATATTGCAGAAAGACGAATCCCTTTGATTTCGGTTGCGTCAATCACCCAGCGGCGATAGATCTCACGCCGCCCTTCCACCCTGGACTTTCCAAAAGAAAATGCCGCCCACTCTGGCAGGACCGGTAGCAGAACGGTCACAGCCAGCCTTTTTTCTCCCAATAGGCGTATTCACCCTTCCAATGGTCCTTGCGCATGGCGATGATCTTCCCGAAGTGCGCCATCGCCGCCTCGATGGCCTTGAGCTGATTGGGATATCTCGTCTTCTTGCAGATGTCCCGGGCGAGCCTCTTTCCGAGGCGGACGGCCTCGGCGCCCTTCTGCTCCATGGCATCAGCACGCGCCGAGACTCCGCCGGAGAACTGCGCGCCGCAGATATGGGCATAGTGCTGGAGGTAATCGAGGACGAGGCCGTCCTGGGTGCCGCTGCCCGAGGTGACCACCCCGCAGAGGTACTTCCCCAGAAGGCGTTTGCAGTGGATGAAATGGCTGGAGCGGTCGAGCACGGCCTTCAGAGCCGCGGTGACCTGGTTGATGTAGTTGGGCGTCGCCAGGATGATGCCGTCTGCGGCGAGCATCTTGCCGAGCAGCGCGTGCACGTCGTCCTGGATGGGGCAGCGCAGGCAGGTGACGTGGCAGGCTTCGCAGTGGGTGCAATAGCCGATCTTGAGGTCGCGCAGGTGGATGGTCTCGACTTTCGCGGCTTGGCCGAGGCCCTTGACGACATGCTGGGCCAGAGCCAGGGTCTGGCTCTTGGCCTTGCGCGGACTGGCGGAAATGAGCAGGATGTTCATAGGACCTCCATCATCGACTCGGTGCGCCGGCTAGACCCACTCCTCGGAGAGGACGTCGCCTTTGAGCCCGACCACCACGGCCTTGACCGGGACCTTGCGTTTGGCGCTCTGGGCCGCGGTCTTGGCCATGGCCAGCAGCCCGGAGCAGCACGGCACCTGCATGATCATGACCGTGAGCGTGTTGATCTTGGCATCGTCGATGAGGCCGCGGACCTTCTCCACGTATTCCTCCTGGTCCGAATCGAGCTTGGGACAGGCGATGCTCAGGCGCCGGCCCTGAAGATAGTCCTCGTGGAAGCCGCCCAAGGCATAGGCCACGCAGTCCGCGGCCAGGAGCACGTCCGCGTTCTGGAAATAGGGAGCGGCCGGAGAGATGAGGTGGAGCTGCACCGGCCAATGGGACAGGGCGGACTGGGCGGCGCGCCTGGGCGCGCCGTCCCCGGAGGCGCCCGCTGTTCTCCTCTCGCCGGAGGGGGCCGGCCCGAAATCCATCATCCTCGCGGAAGGGCAGCCCCCATGAGGCGCGGCGTGCGGGGGCTCGGCCGGTCGCTCTTTCTTCATATGCTCCTGGACGGCCGCCTCGTCGAAGACCAGGGCCTCGCGCTCCTCGACGGTCAACGCCCCTTGCGGGCATTCCCCCAGGCAGGCGCCCAGGCCGTCGCAATACGTCTCGCTGGCCAGCTTGGCCTTGCCGTCGATGATCCGGATGGCGCCTTCGGCGCAAGCCGAGGCGCAAAGCCCGCAGCCGTCGCATTTCGACTCGTCGATGCGGATGATCTTGCGCTTCACAGTTCGGAGAGCCGCTTCTCGAAATGTTCGACCACCTGCTTGTTGATCTCCGCCATCATGTTCCCGAGCATGCAGCCGTCCATGCCGCAGCGCGGCTGGGACAGCAGGCAGCGGCTGAGCTTCATGGGGCCTTCGATGGCCTCGAACACGTCCAGGAGCCGGATCTCCGCCAGCGGACGGCCCAGCAGATAACCGCCCTTGGGTCCGCGCACCGCTTTGACGATGCCGGACCTTGCCAGGCGTTGGAATATCTTGGACAGATGGGCGGCCGACACCTTCATGGCCTCGGCCGCCTCCTTCGTGGTTATGGGCTCGCCATTCCCCTTGGAAAGGTGCACCGCCGCATGCAGACCGATCGTTGAGCCCTCTGAGATGTTCAGGATTCCCATCATAATCGATTCTCCAATGCAGGATTTGTAGTTCTAGTTTACTACTATAAGTGATCTTTGTCAACCGCTGACCAGGGACTCACACCCCGACCTGGGCCTCCCTGCAGACCACATACTTCGGGCCTTGGGGCGTCAGGCGGCTCTCGAAAAGGACGACCCGGTCGACGATCTGGCGCAATTCCAGAAATCCGGCCCGGAGCGCCGCCGCCCTGAGCCGCTCCAGGCCGCTCCGGCTGCGCCTGCGCCCGATGGTCAGATGCGCTGAAAAGGGTCGGCCTTCTTCGGATGCCCCAAAGGCCTCAGCCAAAGCCGCGAGTTCCGCCGCGCCTCTGTCCACCCCCACCCAGACCACCTTAGGATCATCCCACGAATCGAAGGCACCCACGAAATTGAAAGAGATCTCGAACTGCGGCCTTTGCGCGGCCCGACGCAGGAGGGCCTCGAGCTCAGGGATCCGCTCCAGCGGGGTCGCCCCGAAAAACCGCAAGGTCAGATGAAGGTTGTCCGGTTCCACCCATTTGTAGTCGGCTCCCGAGAGCCGCAACTCCGCGATGAGCCGCGCCGCGGCACGACGGACTTCGTCTGAGACCGGGACCGCGATGAAGAGCCGTGCCGTCTGACTCATGTCTGCTATAATACGAATTATGCGCGCCCTCATTCAGAGAGTGTCACGGGCCAGCGTGCGCCTGCCCGGCGGGGAGACCCGCGCCATCGGCAAAGGCCTGCTCATCTACCTCGGGATCGGCCAAGGCGACGGGGAAAAATCCGCCGGCAAACTCGTTGAAAAGATAATAAATATAAGGATTTTTTCAAACTCCGACAACAAATTCGACAGGTCTTTGCTCGATGAGAAAGGCTCGGCCCTGGTCATATCCCAGTTCACCCTCTTTGCCAACGCCAAGGGCGGCCGACGGCCTGATTTCACGGCCGCGGCCCATCCGGACCTCGCCCGCCCCCTCTGCGAACGCTTCAGCCAGATGCTCTCCGCATCGGGCGTGAGCGTGGCCACCGGGGAGTTCGGAGCTCACATGGAGATCGATTCCCTCAACGACGGGCCGGTCACCATCTGGCTCGACTCCGACGCACTCTAGGCCCAGGCCTGGGCCCGACCCCTACCCTAAGGGCCCATTTTCACCCTTGACCAGGGACAATGAGGCGAATCAATAGGCCCGCTTGATGACCGTCATCCCGGTCCCCACCCCTTCCGCGATATCCTATACATCGTAAGATCGAGGTAAGATATGAAAAGAAATTTCTGGCTGATCCTGGCAGTCCTGTCGCTCCTGGGCATGATCATCATGCCGAGCACGGCCCATTCCGCGGTGATCGCAGTCCCGACAGCTCTGCCCCCCATCGATGTTCCCCGAATCGCCCTTCCCAGTTATCCGATCTCAATGATGAGCCTCAAACAGCTTCAGGTCCAGCTCATCACGCCGCAGCTGCGCGTCAGCCTGGTCCCGGCCGTGGTTCCGACCGTCGTGGCGGCCGCGCCCGTGGTCATCGTGCCGGTGGCGATGGCCCCGGTGATGGACGCTCCGAAATATCCCATGGTCTTCGTCGCACAATCCGCGATACCGCACTCGCGGATCGAAGGGATCTCGGCCGGCCGCAAAGCCCCCAAGAGCGCCGGCGCGACCCTGTCCCGCATGACCGAGGACAATAAGGGAAGCCGGCTGCCCGCACCGGCCAGGATCACCGCCCTTTTCGATGGCACAGAGGAACCGGAACCCTCAGCAGTTCCGGTCGGCTCAGCGCAGACGGCCCCGGCGAACGCGTCCGAAGACACCAGCATGACGCTTCCCGAGTCGGACTTGGCCGAAGAGATCGGCCTCGGCTACTAGATCCCGCTCAACGACGGGGAGACTCGCCGGGAGGCAGCGCCACGTTCTGGATCTCCGGCGCCTTCCGGAGGTGCCAGAAGGCGGTGCCGAGCATGAAGCCTCCGGCCAAGAAAAGGAACAAACAGACGCCATGCACAGGCCCCGAGCCCTGGAAGCCTCCGCTATAACTGCCCAGTCCGATCGCCAGAAGAGCTTGCATAAGTGAACCCCGCCGTGATGTCCTTTCGCCCACACGATAACAGTCCCCGGTCACAGATTTGTTTCAGTCGGCGGGCTATTAGAACTGCTTATTGGCAAGGGTCTCTCAAAATCGTAAAATAGGAGTATCATGAAAAACGACAAATTCGACGCAATCGACGGAAACGAAGCCGCGGCCCGGGTGGCCTACGCTTTGAGCGAAGTCATCGCCATCTACCCCATCACCCCCTCCTCCAACATGGGCGAGGCCTGCGACTCCTGGGCCGCCGCCCGCAAGCCCAACCTCTTCGGCGTCATCCCCAGCGTCGTCGAGATGCAGAGCGAAGCCGGCGCGGCCGGCGCGCTGCACGGCGCGGTCTCGACCGGAGCCCTGGCCACGACCTTCACCTCCAGCCAGGGCCTGTTGCTCATGATCCCGGTCATGTTCAAGGTCGGCGGCGAGCTGACCCCGGTGGTCTTCCACGTGGCGGCGCGCACCGTGGCCACGCACGCCCTCTCCATCTTCGGCGACCACTCGGACGTGATGTCCGTGCGCGGCGCCGGCCTGGCCCTGCTCTGCTCCAACAACGTGCAGGAAGTCACCGACCTGGGCGCCATCGCCCACGCCGCCACGCTGGAGAGCCGCCTGCCTTTCGTGCATTTCTTCGACGGCTTCAGGACCTCGCACGAGATCCTCAAGATCCGCACCCTCTCCCCCGAGCAGCTGCGCCAGATCGTCGTCCAGAAATACATCGATGAGCACCGCCACCGGGCCCTCTCCCCGGACCACCCCACGCTCAAGGGCACGGCCCAGAACCCGGACGTCTTCTTCCAGGCTCGGGAAGCCTCCAATCCTTATTATCTGGCCGCCCCGGACAAGATCCAGGCCGTCATGGACCGCTTCGCCAAGGTCACCGGCCGGGCCTACAGACTCTTCGACTACGTCGGCCACCCGCAAGCGGAGAAGGTCGTGGTCATGATGGGCTCAGGCTGCGGCGCCACCGAGGAGGCCGTCGAGGCCCTCAACGCCAAGGGCGGCAAGGTCGGCCTGGTCAAGGTCCGGCTTTACCGGCCATTCGACTCCAAGCGCTTCGTCGCGGCCCTGCCCGCGAGCGTCAAGCAGATCGCGGTCATGGACCGCACCAAGGAGCCCGGCTCCATGGACCCCATGCACCTCGACGTCATCGCCGCCATCGAGGAAGCCTACGCCAACGGCTGGACCCGCCCGACGGCCCGGCCCCGCATCATCGGCGGACGCTACGGCCTCTCCTCAAAGGAATACACCTCGGCCCAGGCCAAGGCCATCTTCGACGAGCTCGGCCAGTCGAAGCCCAAGAACCACTTCGTAGTCGGCATCAAAGACGACGTCACCAACAACTCGCTGGAGTACGACGAGAACTGGACCACCGAGTACCCGGAGACCCAGCGCGCCGTGTTCTACGGCCTGGGCGCGGACGGGACCGTGGGCGCCAACAAAAACTCCATCAAGCTCATCGCCGAGAACACGGAGATGAACGCCCAGGGCTACTTCGTCTACGACTCGAAGAAGGCCGGGTCCATGACCATCTCGCACCTGCGCTTCGGGCCCAAGCCCATCCGGGCCTCCTGCCTGGTCTCCCAGGCCCAATTCGTGGCCTGCCACCAGGAGCGGCTGATGCAGAGCGTAGACGTCCTCAAGCTGGCCGGCCCCGGAGCGACGTTCCTGCTCAACTGCCTGGAGCCCGCGACCATCTGGGAGCGCCTGCCCGCGCACATCAAGAAGTCCATCGTGGAGAAGAAGCTCAAGTTCTACGCCCTCGACGCCTACAAGGTCGCTCGCGAGGCGGGCCTGGGGCCGCGCATCAACACGGTGATGATGACCTGCTACTTCCACATCACCAAGCTCCTGCCCGGCTTCATGGACCTCATCAAGGGCGCCATCAAGAAGTCCTACTCCTCCAAGGGCGAGGCCGTGGTGGCCAAGAACTGCAAGGCGGTCGACGACGCGGTCTCCGGCCTCATTGAGGTCAAGTACCCGACGACTCCGGTCTCGGGCGGCGAGCTCAAGAGCATGGTCGCGGCCGACGCCCCGGAGTTCATCCGCGAGGTCACGGCCGAGCTCATGGCCTACCGCGGCGACGACCTGCCGGTCAGCGCCTTCCCGGCGGACGGCACCTTCCCCACAGGCACCACCAAGTGGGAGAAGCGCGCCATCGCCCAGCGGGTCCCGAAATGGGAGCCGTCTTTGTGCATCCAGTGCGCCAAGTGCTCCTTGGTCTGCCCCCACGCCGCAATCCGGGTCAAGGCCTACCCTGAGGCGTCCCTGGCCAAGGCTCCGCGGAGCTTCGTCAGCGTGCCCTACAAGGGCAAGGACTTCCCCGCGGGCAGCAAGTTCACGGTCCAGCTCGCTCCCGAAGACTGCACGGGCTGCAACCTCTGCGCGGTCAACTGCCCCGGAAAGGACAAGGGCGACCCGAACCGCAAGGCCCTGACCATGGTGCCGGCCGGCACCGTCATGGAGAAGGAGAAGGAGAACTTCAAGTTCTTCCTGTCTTTACCCTACCCAGACCGGCGCACCATCGCGGTGAACACGGTCAAGGGCAGCCAGATGCTCGAGCCGCTCTTCGAGTTCTCGGGCGCCTGCGCGGGCTGCGGCGAGACTCCTTACGTGAAGCTCCTCACCCAGCTCCTGGGCGACCGTCTCGTCATCGGCAATGCCACGGGCTGTTCCTCCATCTATGGCGGCAACCTGCCCACGACGCCCTACTCCATGAACAAGGACGGGCGCGGCCCGGCCTGGTCGAACTCGCTCTTCGAGGACAACGCGGAGTTCGGCATGGGATTCCGCCTGGCGATCGACCAGCAGAAGGACTACGCCGAGAACCTGCTCAAGCGCTATGAGGCCAAGGTGGGCAAGGACCTGGTGGCAGAAATCCTCACGGCCAAGCAGGACGACGAGGGCGGCATCGCTCTCCAGCGCGAGCGGGTGGCCAAGCTCCAAGAAAAGCTCAAGGGCGTCGATGAACTGCCGGCCAAGGACTTGGTCCAACTCGCGGACGGCTTGGTGCGCAAGAGCGTCTGGGTGGTGGGCGGCGACGGCTGGGCCTACGACATCGGCTACGGCGGCCTCGACCATGTCCTGCGCTCGGGCAAGAACGTGAAGGTTCTGGTCCTCGACACGGAGGTCTACTCCAACACCGGCGGCCAGGCTTCCAAAGCCACGCCGCGCGGGGCCACGGCGCGCTTCGCCGTGAGCGGCAAGAAGACCCAGCGCAAGGACCTGGCCTTGACCGCGATGGGCTACGGAAACTGCTACGTGGCGCGCGTGGCCATGGGCGCCAGCGACGCGCAGACGGTGAAGGCTTTCGCGGAGGCCGAGGCTTACGACGGGCCGGCCATCGTGATCGCCTACAGCCACTGCATCGCGCACGGCTTCCCTATCGAGGAAGGCAAGGGCTTGGAGCACCAGAAGCTGGCCGTGGATTGCGGCTACTGGCCCTTGATGCGCTTCAACCCGGCCTTGGCCCTGCAGGGCAAGAATCCGCTGCAGATCGACTCCAAACCGGGTAAGATCCCGCTGGAGCAGTACCTGGGCGCGGAGCAGCGCTACAAGGTCCTGCACATGTCCAACCCGGATGAGGCGCACCGGCTGGCCAAGCTGGCAGCCGAGGACGTGCAGGCGACGTGGAAGATGCTGGAGGGTCTGCAGAAGACCTTCGAGCCGACGCCCGCCGTGGCCGGAAACCCGGCCTTGGCGAAGACCTGCCAGACGAACTAGCCGGGATCCTGTCGTTCTTGTAGATCAGCCCCTGACGAAAGAAACCCGTCAGGGGCTGATTCACGTTCCGCCTGACGTGCGGCGGGACTCATTGGGGTCAATTGCCAGGGATTCCTTCTGGCACGCGACGCTGAGCCGCCGCCGGCTCCATAGGCCGACCACTTTAGCGGTCGGCTCGTGCGAATGTTGAGACATCAGTGATGGCCGTCCTAATCTGATGTCTTCTCCTCAAAACATGTTCCTAACTAATGCCAAAAAATGACCGAATCCCCTGGCCCGGAATTCCTACCATTGTTGAGACGATACTTGCCCTTCTTTCCCCAATAATAATTTTTTGGCAGCGCGGATCCAGGCGTTCCATAGCTTCCTTTATGGTACGGGCCGCGCCTGGGCCTTCGGGCTTAGGGTCGGCCAGAAAGCGGCCCAATCCTGATGGCCTAAAGATCGGAATAGGGATCATCAGGTTGCCGCGCAACACCCCCGCGGCCGCGAGGTCCCAAATCCTCAGATAAGCCCTAAATGACGTAACGGGGCGCACGAGCGAAGCTCGCGCGCAACCGCCGCTGCTGCGCAGCGGCGGCAAAGCGGGTTTGGGACGGCTTCCGCCGGCCTTCGG